>Ga0247611_10000579_pt1 | contig 73960 bp, 58 predicted proteins | sample 177DNAGHGhighgp2_FD_192422 | JGI IMG/M metagenome (GOLD analysis project Ga0247611, IMG submission 192422) | Sheep rumen microbial communities from Palmerston North, Manawatu-Wanganui, New Zealand - 1770 DNA GHGhigh gp2 | ecosystem: Host-associated > Mammals > Digestive system > Stomach > Rumen...
ACCGCTGCCGCAGGCGAACCCAACCTCCCCATGATTGCCGTTCCGGCCATCATCGGCGACCAACAGCATTACAGCATTCGCCTCATCGACGCGCAATACACCGACTTCCCAATGGAGGTCGCGCCTTCAAAAGGTGATTTCCCGCGCAGTGTCAATCCTGACGATGTGCCTTATACCTATGGTGAGGTCTATTCGACAGACGCCTTCTTCCCTGCTCAGAATGTAGGTTTATATGATCCTTACATCCTGCGTGACTTCCGCGGACAGAATATGGTATTCTATCCCTTCGCCTACAACCCCGTAACACATACCTTGCGCGTGTATTACAACATGACCGTTGAGATGTACAGCGACGGCCAACTCGGCGAAAACACCCTCAGCCGCCGTTCCTCCGAGGTGAGGATGGACCCCGAATTTGGTGCCTTGTACCAAAACCACTTCATCAACTACAGTGAAGGTTTAAGCAAATACAACGCCGTCGACGAGACTGGTGAACTGCTCATCATCTGCCACGACGCCTTTATGGAAGCTATGCAACCTTTCGTCAACTGGAAGAAACAAATTGGCAGACCCGTAACGATGGTTGGCACCTCGGTTTCAGGCTTCACCAGCGATGCCATTAAAAACTACATTCAAAGCCAATACAACAGCAACCCCAACATTAGCCACATTTTGCTCGTTGGCGACAATGCGCAAGTGCAGAGTTACTTCACTTCTACTGGAGGCTATTCTGGCCGTACCGACCAATACTACGGACAACTGGTTGGTAGTGACTACTATAATGATGTAATTGTTGGCCGTTTCTCCGCCGAAACCGTCGACCATGTCACCACACAAGTCGACAAGGTGATCCACTACGAAAGAGACGTCACCGCCGCCGACACCTGGCTCTCGATCGGACAAGGTGTTTCAAAGAACGAAGGTGCAGGCAGTGGCCACTTCGGTGAGGCTGACTACCAACACATCGACTACATCAGAGACACGCTGTTGCATTACAACTACACCAGCATCCATCGTGATTATCAGAATGTCCCAGGTGTCACGTCGAGTGCGAACGTTATCAGTCAGCACATCAACGAAGGCGTGAGCATCATCAACTATTGCAACCACGGTTCACCGACGAGTTGGGGCGTGTTCAACTACAGCAACTCGCACATCAATGCTTTGACCAACGACAACAAGCTGCCCTTCATTTGGTCGGTGGCTTGCAACAACGGACAACTTGACTATTCGCAGCCCTGCTTCGCTGAGGCATGGATGCGTGCCACCAACAACTCCAACGGTGCGCCTACCGGAGCCATCGGCGGTATGTTCAGCTACATCTCACAACCTTGGCAGCCGCCTATGTATGGTCAGGACGAGATGAATAACGTCCTCACGGAACACAGAAGCATCAAGCGCACCCTCGGCGGCATTTCGACCGACGGCAACATGAAGATTCTTGACCAATACAACTCGAATGGACAAGGTTTGGCCACCTATCAGTTCTGGCTCCTCTTTGGTGATCCAACGCTCACTGTGCGCAATGCCGTTCCAGCCAACATGAATGTTACCCACGAACCTTCGATGAGTTCAACTGCAACGAGCTTTACAGTGAACGCCACCAACGGCAACGGCGCCTTAGCCACTTTGACCCGCAACAACGAGATCATGGGCTCGGCCACCATTGTGAATGGCACCTGCAACATCACCTTTGCCGCACCTGGCACTTCTGGCATTGCCACTCTGACTGTGTTCGGCTACAACAAGATTACCTATATTGCCGAAATCGACATCATGCAGGGAGGCACACAACAATACTCCGTTAACGTTTCAGCCAATCCAGCAAACGGAGGCACCGTCACTGGAGGCGGCAATTACCAAGCAGGTCAATCCTGCACCGTGACAGCCACAGCCAACAGTGGATACACCTTTACTAATTGGTCGGAAAACGGAACTATTGTCTCTACCCAACCTAGTTACACATTCGTGGTGAATGGCAACCGCACCTTAGTGGCCAACTTCCAAGCCCTTCCGCAAAATTACAACATCAGCGTTTCGGCTAACCCAACCAACGGAGGTACCGTCACTGGCGGTGGTACCTATCAACAAGGACAACAATGCACCGTACATGCCACGGCAAACACGGGCTACACCTTCACTAACTGGACGGAGAACGGCAATGTGGTTTCAACCCAAGCCAACTACACTTTCACCGTGAACAGCAACCGCACTTTGGTGGCCAACTTCACGTTGCAACAATTCACTATTACTGCACTTGTTGATCCTTCGCAATGGGCTGGCGGTGTTGAAGGCGGTGGTGTCTATACCTATGGTCAAAGCTGCACTTTGACAGCCACTCCTACTGTTCCCTACATCTTTGTCAATTGGACGAAAAACGGTATTCAAGTCAGCACTAATGCCACATACACCTTCACGGTCACAGAATCTGCCACTTATGTTGCCCACTTTGTTGTGGAAACTTTCACGATTACAGCGCTTGCCAACCCAACGGAAGGTGGTGTTGTTACAGGTAGCGGCACTTACGAGATGTTTGATGAGTGCACTGTAACCGCAACAGCCAACGAAGGCTACAATTTCGTCAACTGGACCGAAAACGGCAATGTGGTTTCAAATGAAGCCGCTTACACCTTCACTGTTACTGGCGATCGCACTTTGATCGCCAATTTCGAGTTGAAGACCTTTGAAATCGTAGCTTCTGTTGACCCAGAAGAGGCTGCAAGCATCAGCGGAGCAGGCATCTATAACTATGGCGACGAGGTTACTCTGACCTTTGACCGCAACGAAGACTGGGCCTTCCAGAACTGGACTGAAAACGGCGATGTGGTTTCAGAAGAGATGACCTACACCTTTATTGCCACCGAAAACCGCAACCTGGTAGCCAACTTCCTCTTCACTGAGGGCATCGGCGAGAACAGCATTGCTGCCAATGTCTATCCTAACCCTACCAAGGGTGAATTCACCCTTGAAGGCGAAGGCTTGAGCCATGTCCGCATCGTGAACGCTTACGGACAAACGGTTTACAATGCCGACCTCGAAGACGACCAAGCCCGCATCGACCTCTCTCAGATGGGCAAAGGCATCTACATGATGCACATCGAGGCCAACGGTGGTCATGCCGTCAGGAAGATTGTGGTGGAATAAGCTGCAATGTTTCAAACAAAAATCCCAAAGTGAGGTGACAAATACTTGCCACCTCACTTTTTTTGTCTATCTTTGAAGCCAAATTTAACGAAGTTGAATCTAACGATTTCATGCCTATGAAAATCAAATTCATCGGTGCAGCCCAGGAAGTGACGGGCAGCAAGCACCTCATCACCACTGACCATGGCAAGAAAATCCTATTGGACTGCGGCATGTTCCAAGGCAAAGGTCTCGAAACCGATGCCGCCAACCGCAATATCATGGTCGACCCGAAAGAAATCGACGTTATCATCCTCACCCACGCCCATATCGACCATTGCGGCCTCATCCCCTATTTCTACAAATTGGGCTTCCGAGGTCAAGTCGTCTGCACCAAAGCTACCGAGGACCTGTGCAGCATCATGCTCCCCGACAGCGGTTTCATCCAAGAGAACGATATGGAGTGGTTCAACAAGAAACGCCGCAAACAAGGGCTTCCCGCCTTACAGCCTATCTATACCGAAAAAGATGCTCGCGCCAGCATGGAGTTGTTCGTCAGTGTGGCCTACAACCGCTACTTTTATATAGACAATAATATCAAGGTAAAGTTCAACAACACCGGTCACCTGCTTGGTAGCGGTTGTGCCGTCATTGAAATTGACGAGGGTGGAAAGATGACGCGAATCGGCTACACGGGCGACATCGGGCGCGAATACAACTACTTGCTGCGCTCACCCGAGCCTTTCCCGCACTGCGACTACCTCATCACCGAGGCCACCTACGGTAACCGTCTCCACAGCGACCGCACCAATGCCGAGCAGCAACTGTTGGAAATCATCTACCATACTTGCGTGGAGAAACGCGGCAAACTCATCATCCCGTCGTTCGCCGTAAGTCGAACCCAAGAGATTGTATTTTTGTTAAATAACTTCTACAACGAAGGCAAATTGCCCGAGAAGATACCCGTATTCGTCGACAGTCCATTGGCCGTCAACGCCACCGAGATTTTCCGCATGCACGTCGACCTCTTCAACGATGATGTGAAAGATGTCATCGAATACGACCCCGACCCATTTGGCTTCAACGGGCTCACCTTTGTGCGCGACATCAACCAATCGAAGGAACTAAATGCTACAAAACAGCCTTGCATCATCATCTCAGCCTCGGGCATGATGGAAGCCGGCCGCGTGAAACACCACATCGCCAACAGCATCGAGAATCCCAACAACAGCATCCTTGCCATCGGCTATTGCTCGCCTACTACATTGGGTGCCAAACTATTGGAAAAGCCAGCACCTGCCAGCGTTTCCATCTTTGGCATAGAGCACACAGTTAACGCCGAGATTTTCGAAATCGATGCCTTCAGCGGTCACGGCGACTACAAGGAGATGATCCATTATCTGAGCTGCCAAGACCCGAGTAAGGTTAAAAAGACCTTTATCGTGCACGGAGACCTTGAAGCCCAACAATATTATCAAAGGCAACTTCGCAAGGAAGGTTGGGACAACATCGTCATCCCAGAGCCTGGAGAAGAGTTTGAATTGAAATAATTTGTACTTTTGCAAAAAATTTCAAAAATGGCACAAAAACCCAGCATTCCCAAAGGCACCCGCGACTTCCTGCCCGAAGTCATGGTGCGTCGCAATTATATTTTCGACACCATTAAAACTGTATTCAAACGCTTTGGTTTCCAACCGATTGAAACCCCATCCATGGAAAATCTCAGCACCCTTTTGGGCAAATACGGCGAAGAAGGCGACAAACTCCTCTTCCGTGTGCTCAACTCTGGCGACTTCATGAGTGGCGTGGAACAAAATGGCGAACCGCTTGAATCATTGAAGCTGGCCTCAAAAATCACGGAGAAAGGCCTGCGTTATGATCTGACTGTACCCTTTGCACGTTTTGTAACCATGTATCGCGACCAGATTGCCTTCCCCTTCAAGCGTTATCAAATCCAACCCGTTTGGCGTGCCGACCGTCCGCAAAAAGGCCGTTACCGCGAGTTTTGCCAATGCGACGTCGACATCATCGGCAGCGATTCCTTGCTGAACGAAGCCGAACTGGTGCAAATCGTTGACGAGGTATTCCATGCTTTGAAAATCAACGTCACGCTAAAGATCAACAACCGAAAGGTGTTGGCGGGCATCGCCGAATACATCGGCAAGTCGGACGCTTTGGTCGACATCACCGTGGCCATCGACAAATTAGACAAAATCGGCATCGAAGCCGTCAACGCTGAACTAGCCGAGAAGGGATTGGAACAAGCTGCCATCGACAAGCTACAGCCCATCCTCTTCATGAAAGGTAACACACGCGAGAAGCTGGCTCAACTGAAGCCTTTGTTAGACAACGAAGTCGGTCAAAAGGGCATCGAAGAGCTTGAGACCCTGGTCGACTATATTGAAAACATGGAACTTGGCATCGACACCGAACTCGACCTCACCTTGGCTCGTGGCCTAAACTACTACACTGGAGCCATCTTCGAGGTGAAAGCCAAGGACTTCGCTATAGGCAGCATCTCAGGTGGCGGTCGCTACGACAACCTAACAGGCATCTTTGGTCTGCCCAATGTCTCTGGCGTAGGCATCAGCTTCGGTGCCGACCGCATCTACGACGTGTTGGAAGGCCTCAACCTCTTCCCCGAGACTATGTCGGAGAGCACCAAGGTCATCTTCCTCAACTTCGGCAAGAACGAAGAGAAGTACTGTCTGAAGTACCTTAATCAGGTGCGCAAACACGGCATCAACGCAGAGATTTATCCTGATGCCGCCAAAATCCAGAAACAGATGAAATACGCCGACCAACGCCACATCCCGATTGTCGTCATCGCTGGCGAAAGCGAGGTGGCCGAGCAGAAGTTCACCGTGAAATGGATGAAAGAAGGCAAGCAAGAAACCGTGGAAGCCAACAAATTGGTAGAAACAATTTTGAATCTTAAATCTTGAATCTTAAATAACAAATAATATGAAAGTCCATAAAATCTCATCGAAGGAACTGACCTTCAAACAGGTAAACGAAATACTCACCAAGGGCTACAAGCTCGAGCTCAGCGCCGACGCCATCAAGCGCATCCAAAAGTGCCGCGACTACCTTGACAAGAAGATGGAGAACCCCGAGAAGCCCATCTACGGCGTGACCACCGGCTTCGGATCCCTCTGCGACCATAGCATCTCAAAAGAAGACCTGAGCACTTTGCAGAAGAACCTCGTCATGTCGCACGCCTGCGGCACGGGTGAAATGGTGCCCGAAGAAATCATCCGCCTCATGCTCCTGCTGAAGGTCCAGAGCCTCAGCTACGGCAACAGCGGTGTGCAAGTCGTGACCGTGCAACGCCTCATCGACTTCTTCAACAACGATGTATTGCCCGTGGTCTATAACCAAGGCTCACTCGGTGCCTCTGGCGACTTGGCTCCTTTGGCCAACCTCATGCTGCCCTTGCTCGGCTTGGGCGAAGTGCATTTCGAAGGCAAGATTGTCCCTGCTGAAAAGGTACTCAAGAAGTTCGGTTGGGAACCCATCACGCTGCAATCGAAAGAAGGTCTTGCTCTGCTCAATGGTACACAGTTCATGAGCAGCTATGGCACCTACGTTCTGCTGAAGGCCTTCCGCCTCAGTTACTTGGCAGACCTCATTGGTACAGTCTCTTTGGAAGCCTTCGACGGCCGCATTGAGCCTTTCTTCGACCAAGTGCATCAGATCCGCCACCACAACGGACAAATCGTCACCGCCAAGCGTGTGCGTGAGTTCACCAAAGGCAGCGAGCTGATTGTCAGGGAAAAGAAACACGTGCAAGACCCATACTCCTTCCGTTGCATGCCGCAGGTGCATGGTGCTTCGAAGGATGCCATCGACTATGTGGCCTCAGTGTTCAGCGAGGAAATCAACGCCGTCACCGACAACCCGACCATCTTCCCAGATGAAGACCTGGTCATCAGCGCCGGTAACTTCCACGGCCAGCCTCTCGCCATCACCTTGGACTTCTTGGCCATCGCCATGGCAGAGTTGGGCAACATCAGCGAGCGCCGTATCTATCAACTCATCGGTGGCAAGCGTGGTCTGCCATCGTTCCTCGTCGCCGAGCCTGGCCTCAACAGCGGCTTCATGATCCCACAATATGCCGCCGCCAGCATCGTCAGCCAGAGCAAACAGCTCTGCACACCCGCTTCGGTCGACAGCATCGAATCCTCACAAGGTCAGGAAGACCACGTCAGCATGGGCGCCAACGCAGCAACGAAGGCTTTGCGCGTGGCTGAAAACTTGGAGCGGGTGCTTGCCATCGAATTGTTCAACGCCACGCAAGCTCTTGAGTTCCGTCGTCCTCTGAAGTCGTCACCCATCATTGAGAAGTTCGTCGCCGAATACCGCAAACAAGTGGAATTCGTTCGCATTGACAAGGTGATGTACACCGAGATTGCCAAGAGCGTTCAGTTCGTGAAGGACTACCCGCTGGCTTTTGATGATTTGCAAAACAAATAATTGGTTTGTAGGGCTGTCGTACCATGGCAGCCGCTCATAAAAACAAAAGCGGCTGCCACAATGTGACAGCCCTACAAACACCAAATATAGAATGGAAACCACAGAACAAAAACGGCCCACAGGAATGACCATCCTTTTGGTATTGTCGTTCATCAATGCCTGCTGGAATATCCTCAGGTCCATCATCATGTATTTTACAACGCCACTAATGTCCGAGATGCTCAACAACGGACAATTTGAAGAAATGATGGAGCCTTTTTCCAGCATGGGCGAAGAATTTACCAAAGCCATGAACGACAGCATGACAGTCCTCACACAAATCAACACCAACTATTATCTAATTCTATTGGTGCTTTTCATCGCTTCGTTGGTGGGGGTCATAAAAATGTTCAGAGGTGACAAACGGGGCCTCCACATTTATGCCATCGCTCAAATACTCATACTCATTGATGCATCAGTGTTCGTGTATCCTCTACAAAAACCATCACCGTTCTTCTCTGACCTTTTGCTCACTGTTATTTTCATCCTGATTTATTATCTTTACTTTAAACGGATGAATTTGACGCAAGACAATCAAAATCAAGAATAAGCCATGGAACAACGCGATGGTAAAATCTTCGATCTGAAGCCCGAACTCACCACGGCGATGAAACTGGCGGCGAGTTTTGCCATCACCTATTATGGTTTGTTGCTTATCTATGAAGTTTTCACTCTTGTCTACAGCAGATATTTCATTGATTCCTATTACTTTAACCAAGGACAAACCGACGAGGGCACCAAAGAGCTATGGACTCAAATCATTCAACTTGTATTATCTACAATACTAGTTTTCAGTTTGATACAAGTATTTAGAAAGAAGATTCATGGAAAAGCCCTATTTGTCGGGTTCTCGATTTTACTTATCACTTTTCAGTTTTACACTACAGGTTTTGTACCATGGATGAAATACGCTCTTGAAGTGCTCTTGGTACTTATCATTGCTCCTATTAGGGTAAAAAAGAAAATCAAACTGAAACAAGTTCTATCAAAAGAAGAAAAATGAAAACAGAGGATTTTCACATAGGAAATGCCATTAAAGCGATTCTTAAAGAGCAAGAGCGTAGTGAAGCTTGGCTTGCAAGAAAAGTACACTGTGATCCAGGCAATTTCAATCGAATCCTCAAACGAAATACCATGGACTTAGACTTGTTGAGAAGGATTTCTATTTCACTGAAACACAACTTTTTTACAGATTTTGCATGTTTCGTTGAGCAACAAATCCATAACGATACTTTGAAGTTAGACAATACCGATATCTGACACAATAAAACCATTGTAAAATACGCATTAAATCATTGTAATAATAAACATATAGAATCCCACACACCTCCACAAAAACCCTTTAACTTTGCAAAGTATTAAGTGCATAATAGCACTTCTGTATTAACAAAGTAAATATCATATAATTATATAAGCGTCATGAAGAAAAATACTATTTCACTTTTAACTGTTTTGGCTGCATTTTCTATGACAGCTACATCAACTAGTGCACAAATAACAGTACCTAAAGTATCTAAAGACAGTATTAAGGAAGCCATTGCAATCACTGAGGAAGTAGTAGACGACACTAAAGACCAAGAGGAGTTTTTAGACAGAGCAGTGAAAGATGAAACGGTGGAGATGGCTCAGCCTGAAGAGCAGAACATTACCATTGACGGTATTGCTCCCCTCGGTAGTGGGATTTTGCTTCTGAGTGTCTTAGGCGGTGCTTACCTGATCGGTAAAAAAAGAAAAGAGGAAGAATAAAGTCTTCCCCAAGACAGCTTGTTTACGTAGATAGAATATAACATACAAGTTATGTTACATGTATAATTTGTATGTTATTTTTATATCAGTTTCGATTATAAAAGCATGTAGGCGGCTTTCTTCACTGCATTCACGAACATCCCCACTTCCTCTATCGTATTGTATAATGCAAATGATGCACGGACTGTGCCTGGTATGCCAAAACGCGTCATCACCGGTTCAGCGCAATGATGTCCTGTGCGCACTGCTACACCCATCTTGTCAATGATGGTTCCGAGGTCATAAGGATGAATGCCATCAATGATGAAGGAAACCAAACCTGAACGATGCGCTGCCTCTCCAATGAAACGGATGCCGTCGATTTCGGAGAGTTGTTCGATGGCTGACTGTAACAAACCGGCTTCATATTGCTCAACTTCCTTTCTGTCAAGACTTTGCAGAAATCTAACGGCTGTTTCCAAACCCAATGCGGCGCCCACATTTGGCGTCCCAGCCTCAAACTTATAAGGCAACACATTGAAAGTGGTTTTCTCAAAACTCACTACATCTACCATCTCACCTCCAAATTGGTAGGGAGGCAGTTTCTCCAGCCATTCGGCTTTGCCGTACAAGCCGCCGATACCCATAGGGGCATACATCTTATGGCCCGAAAAAACGAAGAAGTCGCAATCCAAGTCTTGAACATCGATGGGATGATGCGCAATGGACTGTGCGCCATCAACGACTACGGGAATGCCATATTGATGTGACATAGCCACCATCTCCTTCACAGGATTGACGGTTCCCAACACATTGGAAATATGCGCAATCGACACCACCTTCGGCCCTTCTTTCAGCAAGTCTTCGTATCGATTCAAGTCCAGGACACCATTATCATCCATCGGCACGACAAGCAGTTGGCCATGATGGCGCTGCACCATCTGTTGCCAAGGCACGAGGTTGGAGTGGTGCTCCATGGCTGTAATCAGCACCTTGTCACCTTCGCCAATGCAAAAGTGCTCGAATGATGTAGCCAACAGGTTCAATGACTCGGTGGTGCCACGCGTAAAGATAATTTCGCGCGCTTCCTTGGCATGAACGAAATCCGCAACGGTCTGGCGGGCATGTTCGTAGGCCTCGGTCGCCTTTTGGCTCAAGTAATGCACCCCACGGTGGATGTTACAGTTCTCATTCAGGTAATAGTCACGTTCACGCTCGATGACGCACAAAGGCTTTTGCGTAGTGGCGGCATTGTCTAGATAGACCAAGGGCTTGCCATAGACTTGCTGGTCGAGGACTGGGAATTGGGATCTTATTTCCTTAATATCTAACATTTTTACTGACTTCACTTTTGACTTTAGTTCCTTTGACCATGGCCTCTGACTATGACTATGGCAATTTTCACGGCTTGGGAGAGCCATAGTCATAGGCCACAAGCCATCGTCAGATTTTCGAATAATCAATATCAAAATTGTAATCTTTCGGATGGCTGCAACGCAAGACGCAGTTCTCGCAGCTCGAGAGTTCACCACGTAGACGGCGCTTGATCATGTCATCGATGTGTTCGTGCAGCATCTCATTTCCAATATGGTTACTCACCTCAGCGGCAAAGGCATACATCAACAGGATTCTGGCATTTGCCTTGCTGATGCCACGCTGCCGCATATAGAACATGGCCTCTTGGTCGAGCTGGCCGGTGGAAGTGCCATGCGAGCATTTCACATCGTCGGCATAAATCTCAAGGAAAGGCTGACTGTTGACCTTGGCAGTCGACGTCAAGAGGATGTTACTGTTGTTTTGGTTGGCATCGGTCTTCTGGGCGTTTTTGGCCACATACACATGACCGTTGAACACCGCCGAGGCCGAGTCATCGATAACGCCTTTGAATTTCTCGTTGCTGGTGCAATGCGGCACATTGTGGTTCACCTTCAGGAAGTTCTCCACATGCTGGGTCTTGTCGATGAGATACAAGCCATGCACCTGCGTGTCGGCGCCTTCACCATCCAAGTCGACATGATAGGTGTTTCGCACATCACCACCGTTGAAGGTGATGACCACAATCTTCAGTCGGCTATCAGCCAGCTGCTTGACCTTGAACTCCCTTTGGATGGAGGCCTCGTTGCTTACATTCTGCAAAACATACAACTCAAGGCTCGAATTCTCATTGAGGATGATTTCGGAGACCTTCGGCTCGGATGACAGGTGAGCGTCATCGTCATACTCAATGATTTCGCGGCTTTGGTTGGCGGCTAAGATAAGTTGGTTGTTCATAATCAAAGTTCCTTAATCCATTCGTAGCCTTTTTCTTCGAGTTCGAGGGCGAGGTTCTTGCCGCCCGTTTTGACGATGCGTCCGTCGTACATCACATGGACGAAGTCGGGAACGATATAGTCGAGCAGACGCTGATAGTGGGTGATGACCACAAAGGCGTTCTCATTATTATGCAGTTGATTAACGCCATGGGCCACGATGCGCAGCGCATCGATGTCGAGGCCCGAGTCCGTCTCGTCGAGGATGGCGAGGCTCGGTTCCAACATGGCCATTTGAAAGATCTCGTTCTTCTTCTTCTCGCCGCCGCTGTAGCCCACATTGACGAAACGGTTTTGCAGCTTCTCTGTGATTTCCACCATGGCCTGCTTCTCCTTCATCATTTTCATGAAGTCGACCGTGCTCATTGGGGGAAGTCCTTGATACTCACGCTTCGAATTGACAGCAGTACGCATGAAGTTCTGTATGCTCACGCCCGGAATCTCAACGGGGTATTGAAAGCTTAGGAAGATGCCTTCGTTGGCGCGGTCCTCGGGAGACATCCCAACGATGTTCTTGCCCTTGTACCAGATCTCCCCTTCCGTGATCTCATAGCCATCGCGGCCTGTGATGGCAGCAGCGAGCGTACTCTTTCCTGTTCCGTTGGGGCCCATGATAGCGTGGATTTCGCCTTCGTTGACGCCCAGATTCAATCCTTTCAGGATTTCCTTGCCTCCGATGGAGACGTGTAGGTTTTTGATGTTCAGTAACATGATATATAGTTGTTCAGTTGTTCAATTATTCAGTTGTTCCGTATTCAGTTGGATTCGCCCATGTCATTCCAACGCGGGCTGGTGGGCTGGCGGGAATCTATGGGCGAATTTTGATGAGTTGGGCTTAGGCTGATTTTGCCGTAACGCATATAATAGGCATGCTTGGCCCACTGTGTATATTCTTCTGGTGATATTTCAATAATATTAGTTTCTCCTACTTCCGCAATCTTTTGCTTCACTTCTTCAATCAATGCGTCATCGCGACCGTATTTCCCGACATGGACAATGTTCAGAACCAACCCCAGCAACACGATGCAACTTGCTCCAAGAGTCATCCATCTGTGGACTTGTGGCGTGATTTTGGGCAACCATAAGGTCAGCATCGAGAGGGTGATATGTCCGCATGCCAAGGCAAAGAAAGGCAACGCAGCAAGCATATAGAAGTCGCGTTGCTTCACACTTACCATGATAGGTAAAACACCCAAGAGACCCAAAATCAGGAAACTATAGAACCAAGCCTTGTCGGGTGGGAATTCAAAGACCTTTTTGTTGAACTTGTTTTTCTTCTTGAGAATCACCAATACCACGACCAAAACAAGCGGAATCATCAGTTGCTGCAACAAGGCGAAAACAATGTAAAACCTGGATGAGACAGTAGTTTCATGAAGTCCACCACCTAAGACTTGAAGCCGGATGTAGTCCTTAAGATAGGCAAACAAGCCAGGAAAAATCAAAAACAACACCCCGACAAAAAACGCCACAGAAACCAGCAAAATCAAACTATCAATAGGACCTTGTATCCACTTGCGTTTTTGGTCGAAAGCACAATACAAAACAGGGAACACCAAGGGGAACAATCCCGTAAACCCTTTAGACAGGAAAGCCAAAAATAAAGCCATTGCCGACAGAACCAACCAAATTTTGTTGTTCCTTTGATAGCTAACAATCATTAGATAGACCGATAGCAGCACAAATACCGACATGGTATTTTCAAGCATATTGTTGGTGGCGCACCAAGTGACCAAAGGCATGGCGAGCCAAAACAGCAGAGGCAGCCAAGCCCAACGGATGTTGTTAGTACTCCGTTTCCAAATCAATGCAATCAATAGTCCGCTGAACAGGAAGGTCAAAACAGAATAAGCTTTTTCAATCCACCAATGGTCACCCAAAACCTTGAAAAACAATGCTTCTAGTCCAAAAGCCAAAGGCGGATGGGAATGGAATACAGGACCTATCGTTTGAGTATAGCACGGGTTACAAAACGAGCCAAGACCGCAAGCCAAATTGCGGGAAATGCAGGCGTATGTCACACCGTCAAGAAACATGCCCTCAGTCAAAAGGCTCTTGCTCACCAGAATGAGGAACAATCCGATGAGGAGCAACCAAAAGGGCGTGTTATTTGAACGGGTTCCTGTCATTTGTTGATTGTTGGTCGTTTATTTGTTTAATTGTGTTATCCTACGCTGCCTTCCAGGGTTATCGACAATAATTTCTGCGCCTCAACGGCAAATTCCATAGGTAACTTGTTCAATACATCTTTGGCATAGCCATTGACGATGAGGCCAATGGCCTTCTCTGTCGGGATGCCTCGCTGCTGGCAATAGAACAGTTGGTCTTCTGAGATCTTAGAGGTCGTTGCCTCATGTTCGAGGATACTCGATTCATTGCCGCATTCTACGTATGGCCAAGTGTGGGCACCACATTTGTCGCCCAATAGGAGTGAGTCGCATTGCGAGTAATTACGGGAATTCTCGGCTTTGGCAGCCACTCTCACCAAGCCTCGATAGCCATTCTGGCTATGACCTGCAGAGATACCTTTAGATATGATCGTACTGCGGGTGTTTTTGCCCAAGTGAATCATCTTGGTGCCCGTGTCGGCCTGTTGGTAGTTGTTGGTCACAGCAACGGAATAGAACTCACCCACCGAGTTGTCGCCCAACAACACGCAGCCCGGGTATTTCCAGGTGATGGCAGAGCCCGTCTCGACCTGCGTCCAAGAGATCTTGGAGCGGTCGCCGCGACAAAGGCCGCGTTTGGTAACAAGGTTATACACACCACCCTTGCCGTCCTTATCGCCAGGATACCAGTTTTGCACTGTGGAATACTTCACTTCTGCATCCGTCTCGGCAATGATTTCCACGATGGCGGCATGAAGCTGGTTCTCATCGCGTTGCGGAGCCGTGCAACCTTCCATGTAACTCACATACGCGCCTTCATCGGCCACGATGAGCGTACGCTCAAACTGGCCTGTGTTGGCCGCATTGATGCGGAAATAGGTGGAAAGCTCCAAGGGGCAACGAACACCTTTCGGGATGTAGCAGAACGAGCCATCGCTGAAGACTGCAGAGTTGAGTGCCGCAAAGAAGTTGTCGGTATAAGGCACTACCTTGCCGAGGTATTTCTTTACCAAGTCGGGATGTTGCTTCACAGCCTCGCTGAATGACATGAAGATGACGCCATGTTTTGAGAGCGTCTCTTGGAACGTCGTCTTCACCGAAGTGGAGTCCATTACCGCATCGACAGCCACGCCAGAGAGTTTCTTCTGCTCATCAAGTGAGATGCCGAGTTTGTCGAAGGTGGCCAACAGCTCAGGGTCCACTTCATCAAGACTCTGCTTTTGCTGACGCTTGCGCGGTGCAGCATAATAGATGATGTCCTGGTAATTGATTTCAGGGATGTCCAAATGAGCCCAGTTGGGCTGTTTCAGCGTCTGCCAATGTCGGAAGGCCTTTAAGCGGAACTCCAACAGCCATTCGGGTTCCTCTTTCTTTTTGGAGATGAGGCGGATGATGTCCTCGTTCAAGCCCTTTGGCACAAAATCGGTTTCAATGTCGGTCACAAAGCCGTATTCATACTCTTTGTTCGTGACTTCACTGATGATATTTTCGTTCGGATTCTGATCCATGATTCTGCTTTTTTGACTTCGGGACTTCTGGACTTCTGGACTTCGGGGTCTTCAATTAGCCCCAAAAAATCTCGCAGTTCCGTAGTCTCGCAGTCACTATTAAGAATGATTTCAAATTAGGCCGCAAAGATACAATTTTATTATGGTTCAAGAAGCTTCTTTTTTATAATTTTGCGCCAAATTTCAATAGAAATGGATTTAAACATCGGTCTTTTCAATGAATCGTTCCCTCCCGTGATGGACGGCGTTGCCATTTGCGTACAGAACTATGCCTATTGGATGCAAAAAAAAGTGGGAGGTGTTTCAGTCATCACACCTAATGTGCCCGGAGCCGACTACAGCCAATACGACTATGAGGTGCTCGATTATTTCTCGGTGCCCGTTCCGCTCCGCCAACCCTATGTCACTGGCATTGCAGAAGTTGATCCGACTTTTCTTGCGAAAATCGTCAGGCGTCGGTTCAAGATAGTACATGCCCATTCACCGTTCGCTGCAGGCATGGCGGCGACTAAAGTGGCCAAAAGGCTCAATATCCCAATGGTGGCCACATTCCATTCCAAATACCGCGACGACTTCAGCCAAACCATTCCCTCCAAAGCAGTTGTGGAGCAAATCATCAAGCGCATCGTTAGTTTTTATGAGCGTGCCGATGAAGTTTGGGTGCCGCAAGCCTCTGTAAAAGATGTGATTAAAGACTACGGTTTCAAAGGCAATGTGGAAGTGGTACCTAATGGTAGCGACCTTGTGGCCAACTATCCCGACGCCTATTTTGCTGATGCAAGGAAACAGTTAGGCATTGCACCTAATGACTTTGTTTGCCTCTTCGTCGGACAGCATATTTGGCAGAAAAACGTGCGCCTCACCATCGAGGCTCTTGAAAAAGTGAAAGATACGTCTTTCAAGATGTTTTTTGTCGGCAACGGTTATGCAGCTGAGGAAATGAAAAAGATGGTAACCGAAAAAGGTCTTGACAGCCAAGTCACCTTTGTGGGCACCGTCACTGAGCGCGAAGTTATCAAGCAGTATTATGCAGCGGCTGACCTGTTCCTATTCCCATCGCTTTACGACACTGACGGTTTGGTCGTTAAAGAGGCTGCAGCACTGCAAACACCCTCTGTCATGGTGAAAACTGCCACGGCGGCCTCCATCATCACTGATAACGAGAATGGTTTTCTGATTCCTAACGACGTGAATGCCTTTGCCAACCGACTTCGCGAATTAATTCACAATCCGGAACTTGTGCATCGTGTGGGTATTCAGGCCTCGCACTCCATCGTACGCTCGTGGGAAGATGTGGTCGGTGAGGTACTAGAACGCTATAATCGTTTGATTGCCAAAAAGAAATTGATTGTCATACCCTAAACCTCAGGATTTTTCCTTAGTTTTGCACCCAAAAAGCAAAAAATGAGCAAAGGGAAACAAAAACACGGTTTCTGGTTTTACGTTGGACGCGTCTTCAGCGGTCTAGGCATCGTCTTGCTCCTACTAGTGTTGTACGTCTACCTCTCCGTGCCCACCTACAGTTTCAAGGAGCCGAAGCCTTTCAGTGGCGAATACCTTTACAACCCCTATCAGGACATGAATCCCGACCAATGGAAGAAATATCACTTTCATTGCCACTCACGCAGGTATTTTGGGCTGACCAATGGGCGCAAGAGCAAGGAAGCCAGCATTGACAGTGTGTACCAAACCTTGGGCTACGACCATTACGGCATCTCCGACTACATGGGCATCAACATGCATGGTTCAGAAAGAGAAGACTATATCCCCGCCTACGAACATGGCTATGGCCTCATACGCAAAACACACCAAATATGCATCGGCGCCGAAAGCGTGTATTGGCCTGACTTCCCCTTCATGCAGAACCTCAACATGAAGCAGCACATGCTCAACAAGTTGGGCGAACGCTGTCGTTTCGTCATGCCTGCCCATGCTTCGTTCACAAAAGGCTACAAAGTCAGCGACATGATATTGTTGAGCAACTACAGATTGATTGAGGTCGTCAACCCTTACGGTAATGCCTTCGAGCATTGGGACAAGGCTCTTTCCAATGGTCACCGCGTGTATGCCCTCGGCGACGACGACACACATAACATCACTAATGTGCATGAGGTGTGCCGAAACCTAACCATGGTCAACACGCCCGACCTTGACCCGGAACATGTCTATGAAGCCCTGGACAAAGGCCTTTGTTATGCCGTAGAGTTCGACAATTGGTACTATCATCCTCTTTCCCTTGAGCAAAAGGCAAACGATGCCCGTTCATTGGATTACTTGACCCAAGCCCAATTGATCGGTGACACCTTATTTATTAGCACCTCTGCTGAAACCATGCGCGAAGTGAAGTTCATAGGACAGGACGGCAAAGTGTTGAAAACCGAGGAAAACGTTGCAACTTCATACTATGTCATCCAAACTGAAGACACATATGTACGAACCCGTATCGACTTGAATGGCAGGCATTTCCTATATTTGAATCCCGTCACAAGACATCCATCCGCCGACCTTTACGACCGCCGATTAGACAGCATCAACTATGCCCAAACCGGATTGTATTGGTTCGTTTATGCCGTGGCTTTGTTAGCCATGATCTGGTATCTGATAAAAAAAGCTAAGGAGAAGAGTGCATGATTCAAATCCAAGACAACGATAAAAAAATTCATCAGATACTCTTCTGGATTTTGGCTGTCAGTGCCGTCATTCGATGCATTGCGGCAGCTTCGATTGAGTTTGGCAACGATGAAGTCTATTATTGGACCTACGCCCTCTATCCCGACTGGAGCCATTTCGACCATCCGCCTATGGTAGGTTGGGTAATACAATTGTTTAGCCTTAACTTGCTGTTCGACAGTGAGTTTTTCATCCGATTGGCATCGATAGTCTTTATGACTGCCAATACTTATATTCTATTTCGCATCGGGAAAGAACTCAAAAACGCGCAAACGGGATTATACGCTGCATTGCTTTACACAGCCTCCATCTATGCCTTCGTCATCACAGGCATTTTCATTCTGCCTGACACACCACTCATGCTGTTTTGGCTTCTTGCCTTCTGGATGGCAGTGTTGTATTTCAAACGACTGCACACCCAACAGCACTCCGACAGCTACATTGTTTTATTTGGCGCGTTTGCAGGTTTGGCTATGCTTTCAAAATATTCCGGTGTATTCCTTTGGGTAGGAATGATGCTATACATACTCTTTTTTGACAGAAAACCGCTGAAAACCTGGGCATTTTATTGTTCCCTGCTTATTTCCCTCACTTTGGTCTTACCTATCTTGAAATGGAACATTGATAACGGTTTCATCAGTTTCAACTTCCATGGCGACCGCATTAGCCTGTTTGGTAAATCCAACTTGGGCTATTTCGGCACCGAAGTGGCTGGAGAACTGCTATACAACAATCCCGTGAACTTCGTTTTGGCCATCATAGCGGTTGTCGCAGCTTCCAAAGGAAAAATCGAATTGGAAAAGCCCATGCTGCGACTGGTGCTTTGCACAGCCTTGCCGCTGGTTTTGACCTTTCTGTTTTTTTCATTGACCAGACAGACTTTACCTCATTGGAACGCCCCTGCATATTGCCTAATCATATTATTGAGTTCTTGTTGGTTATGTAATAAAAATCCGAAACAAGACGGGCGTTTCCTTCTTCCAAAAAGCATCATAGCTGCACTTTGTGTACTGCTGCTTACCGTATGTTTCGGCATCGCGGAAATCAACACGGGCTTCATACCGCTGGACCGACATACTGAACCAGAAATGCTTGGACGCAACGACTTCACGCTGGACATGTATGGATGGCGACAGCTGGAAACGAAATTCGCCACTTTGCGCGAACAAAAAATTGCTGAAGGCGTAATGAAAAAAGAAGACGGCATCGTGGCTGATGAATGGTTTCCCTTGGCCAACTTGGACTATTATGTAGCTCGACCTTTAGGCATGAAAGTGATGGGCATCGGCTACATAGAGAAATTACATAAATATTTATGGATCAACGACAAGCGAGGTGGATTCCGAAAAGGAGAGGATTTCTGGTTCATGACTGACAGCCGCTATCTCAAAAACCCAAACGGGCTTTATCCTGATGGATTCGAATCCATTGAATTCATTGATACCATCACCATCGAACGAGGAGGCAAACCTGCCAAGAACTTCTTCGTATATGCTTGCAAAGGCTTGATTTACATACAGCCTACTGTCTCAGAAACAATAGAAAAATCCAAAACGTCATGAAACCTTTGCAAGCGCCAGCCCAACGTAAAAGCATTATCGAATGCCTGATTTTACTTGTAATAGCGGCCGTGCTCCGCATGTGGTTTTTGGGTAAAACCGACCTTGGTGGAGACGAAAGTTTCACACTTTATATGGCTTTACAAAGTCCCTCCGACATCGTGCGAATGCTTTGCAAAGGCGACAACCCGCCACTTTGGGAATTGCTTCTACATTTCTGGGTTAAAGTATTTGGCATCTCCGAGGTTGCCATTCGTTCTTTATCGCTTATTTTCAATGTTTTAACCATCGTTCCGATTTATTTACTCGGCGAGAAGTTCATCCATAGGTATGAAGGCATCGCTGCCTCTCTATTCTATTGTTTCTCAACGTTTTCAATCTATTTGGCACATGAGTGTCGCGTTTACAGTCTCATCGGGTTTGCCACAGCAAGCTCTGTTTTCTTGTTCATCAGCTGTATCCATCGGCCCAAGACCTTCAAATTCATCCTGTTGACCATCGCCAACCTGATGCTGATGTACGGCCATTACCTTTCCGTTTGGGTTATTGTGATGGAATTTTTTATTGCTTTGGCAATCAAGCCCATAAGAAAAAAAATCTGGAAACCCTATCTGATTCACGCAGCATCACTCATCCTGCTCTTCGCGCCGATGTTTCCCGTATTGTTCACCCGCTTTTTCGACTCAGGTATAAACGGCACTTGGATTGCCAAGACCACTAGCCCCGAGGTGCTTTATGATTTCCTGTGGCGAATGTGCAATGTTCCCGTCACTACAGTTTTGGTCATCGGAATCTTGGTTTCTTCATTTATCATTTTGATTATCAATATTGTAAAGAAAAAAATTGCTTTTGGGAATACGGGCATCCTCACTTTGCTTTGGGCCGTTCCGTTGCTTACTTCGTTTGTGCTTTCCTATTTCACAGGCTTTTTCCTCGACCGCTATTTTTATTTCCTTTTCCCGATTTTCTACCTTTCCGTTTCGGATTACTGCTTGTATCTGTTCCCAAAACGCAAGCCATTGGGCATTAGTCTGATGGCACTGCTAGTCATGACTATGGTCATTTCCTGCTCGCCTGACAGTTCCACCAAACGTTTCAGCGGCTGGCATTCCAACATAAAACCGATTGTAAAACAATTGGTTGAAGCAAAAGAAAACGGAAAAGCGCTCGTCATATTACCCGAGTATTTCGACAAGCAGTTCACGTATTATTTGGATGAAAACCATGAGATATTTCAAACACAAAGCCAACCTTCAAATTATTATGTGTTTCAAGATTATCTGCTGAAACAAGGCTATTATTACGACATCAACTACCAAAAAGCGGATTACAGTGCCTACGACAAAGTGGTATTTCCATATCACAAAGACATGCCTATCAATGGATTAAGAGAATACTTGGAAAACCAAGGTTTTCGATTGGAAAGGGAACAAGACGAACATCCATATACTGTCAGCTACTTCTCAAAGTGATTTTCATTGCAACTTCCGACGAAACAGATGCAACCGCCCATCGGAAGCGATGGTCTCATACTCCGATCGGTTGGTAAACAGCACCTGACCTTTTCGCTTATAGTTAACGTAATGTTCCGTAATCAGCACATAATCAGCATCAATTTTGGTTGCATTCGCAAAGTTTTGGATGTTTTCACGCAAGGCCAAATGAGGCACAAAATAAGTAGCAGCACTCACGGAAGCATCATCAGGTATCATCTTAATCAACTCACGAGCATAGCGTACATCAAACTCCTCTTGCTCGTAATGACGACCTTGATACACACATAACTGGTCAACCAAAATGTCTGACTTAGGCACGCCTATGGTATAAAAGGTAGTCAGCACTGTAGAAAGCAACAAAGCAAAGCACAAAGCCAGTCTCCACTTAACGTTCTTCAACTTGACAAGCACCAAGAACGATGAGACCACCAATACTGGCACAAATTCAACCGAATACTGGAAGGAAACGCCCCAGAAGTTGGTTTCAGCAGCCAACATTTTCTGCGCCAATAGGGGAATAAGCATTAGCAAATAGTTAGGTTTCATTAAAGTAAGCAACATTCCTGAAGCCAAAGCGCATACATAAAACTCCTCTTTTATACCATCAAAGTTCGAGATGCCATTAGTGTTGGTGAACAACATTTGAATGGTCTCAAACGGATGCTTAATCAACCTTGAGGCAATGTCCACATAATTATCGCCTAAATGGGCATAACGGGCGAAACCGCCTCCACTACCACCTATTCTCGGCATTACTATCATATTGATAATAAAGAAGTAAGCCAAAGAAAAAACAGCATAGGCAACCAAATGCCAAATCGCTTGCTTGTCTTTTCTATAATCCCACATCAAACCGATGACTATGAAAAACAACCACAGCGACATGTTCTCCTTCCCGATGACAAAAAGCACGACAAATAGCGTCGACAGGCCAAACTTTCGCCTTTTGAAAAAGTAAAGCAGCCAAGGCAACATCATGGCTGTCAATACGTTGGAATGGTAGTCGAAAGCCAAGGCTTGGATGATTCCAAAGGACACGAAAAACGTGGTAGATGCCACAATTGGCATCCGGTTATCATCAGTATAGAGACCTATTAACTTGTAAATACCCCAACCACCCAGCAGGACAGCCACAATCTGAACAAGAAGTAACGTATAACTATCAAAAATATAAACCAATGGTGACAAAATGGCCAAATACAAATCGAAATGGTCGCTAAGAATGCTTTGCGGAACAGCCTTAAACATGCTGCAATCATCAATGCGAAAATGCGCATAGTCATACATCGCATGGGTGTAAAGCCCCAAGTCGAGTGCGTATGTCTTGAAAAGATAATGGTTGACCAATGAGATAAGACAATACAACACGCCGGCAAAGGTGAAAACCGATGCCAGCGTGATGTTTTTCTGTCGATTGCTCAAGGTCATGGCCTTCATGCAGACCAAGTTATTATTCCGCTTGGAACAAGGTGATAATGTTCAGAATCACCTCAGAGGCTTTCATCATGCTTTCAAGTGGTACATACTCCAGCTTGCCGTGGAAGTTGTGCCCACCAGCGAAGATGTTAGGGCAAGGCAAACCCATGAATGAGAGGTTGGCGCCATCGGTGCCGCCACGGATGGGCTGAACTTTTGGCTTGATGTTGGCCATCTCCATGGCCTTAATGGCTCTTTCTACGATGAAGAAATGCGGCTCCACCTCTTGGCGCATGTTGTAATATTGGTGCTTCAGTTCCAGCTTCACCACATCGCCGTATTTCTTGTTCAAGAACTCTGCAACTGAGATGATCAAGGCCTTCTTTTCCTCAAACTTGGCGCGGTCGTGGTCGCGGATGATGTATGACATCGTGGTCTCCTCCACCGTGCCGTTGATTTCAGTCAGATGGAAGAAACCCTCGTAACCCTGCGTAAAGCGTGGACGCTGCTCCACAGGCAGCATCCCATTGAGTTCCATGGCGATAAGCATCGAATTCACCATCTTGTCCTTGCCGTAGCCAGGGTGGATGTTGCTGCCTTGAATGTGTATTTTGGCTCCAGCGGCATTGAAGTTCTCATACTCCAGCTCACCTATTTCACCGCCGTCCATGGTGTAAGCATATTTGGCACCGAACTTCTTCACGTCAAATTTCACCACACCGCGACCGATTTCCTCATCAGGCGTGAAGCCAATCTTGATTTCGCCGTGTTTGAAGTCTGGATGTTCCATCATATATTGGGCAGCATACATGATTTCGGCTACACCCGCTTTGTCGTCGGCCCCAAGCAAGGTCGTGCCATCGGTGGTAATCATCGTTTGGCCTTTGTATTGCTGCATCTCAGGAAATTCCGACACGCGCAAAACAATGTTCTTTTCCTTGTTTAAAACGATGTCGTTGCCGTCGTAGTTCGGGATAATTTGCGGCTTGATGCCGGCACCCGAAGCATCCGGTGAAGTATCCACATGCGCAATGAAGCCGACGGCGGGAATGTCGCGGTCAACATTGGAAGGAATGGTGGCCATCACATAGCCGTATTCGTCAAGCGTGGCTTCGATACCCATAGCTTGCAGTTCATCGCGCAGCATCTTCAACAAGTTCAACTGCTTAGCAGTGCTGGGCTGAGATTCGGAATTTTCGTCGGAGGTCGTCTCCACAGAAACGTATCTCAAGAATTTGTCTAACAGTTTTTCCATTTTTGTGAGGTTTAATTTGGCACAAAAATAGTCTTTTTTTCAATACAAAAAACCGCGACAGAATCGCTTCCGCCGCGGTACCATGAAAAAAACAACATTACTATTTAACGCTTTTCAGCGTGTTTTCTTGCTCTGTGACGGTCTTTGGCCCACAAGCCGTACACCTCGCTAACGTTGCCAGCCGTGGTGAAAGCGTTGATTTCGTTCTTGCCAAGATATTCCATCAACTTCGAGAACTCATCGTTGGTGAGCAGGGACTCCAATTCAATCGACTTTTCATTGGTGTAGCCTCCGATGACTTCATAAAGGGTGCAGCCACGATGGAGCTCGTCGATAATAAAACGACGGATGCGATCGTAGTCTTTTGAAACGATGCAAACACGCTTGCGTTGGTTGAGATTGGCGGTGAACATATTCACCACCATGCCATTGATCCAAGTGGCAATGAGACCGATGATAACCATCTGGAAGGGATTGATGGCGAAGGCCGTGAGGCAGATGATGGCACCCGCTACACTCACCGACTTACCCATATCGAAGTGCAGGTATTTGTTGACAATCTTAGCCAAAATGTCGAGACCACCCGTGGAGGCATTGATGGAGAACATCAGTGTTTGGGCTGCACTGAGGATAATCACGCAGCAAAGCAGGTCAAACCATGGATTGCCCATCACAGAGAAGGCTTGGTCGGGAGCGACACCCATATTAACCAGGTAATCATTTGGGGTGGCAAAATTCTGCCAGGGATACAGCCACTCGCAGAATTTAGTCATGGGACCGAGAATCATGGCACAATAGACCGTCTTGAGGCCAAATTCCTTTCCAACGAGCAAATAAGCTAAAATCAGCAAGATAGCATTGATAATGGAAATCATCATGGACAGGCTGATGCTGATGCCCATGCCGTTGAAAATGTTGGTCAACACGATGGAAAGACCCGAAATGGAACCCACAATCAGCTTGCTAGGAACGAGGAAATAGTACACACAAACGCCCGTCATAAACATGCCGAAAGTCATGATTAGCAGTTCGACCCAGAACTTTTTACTGACCAAAGCTTGGCCAATTTCTTTCATTATGTCGTTAAACTTACTCATAAATTATTGATTCTTAATTTTTTAATAATAAATTCTCCTTTAATTTTTGCGGCTGCAAAGGTCGGAAATCTTTTTGAGATAATGAAATGTTTTAAAGAAATAATTACCTTTGCAAAAAATTCACGGAATGACCCTCCTCGACTGGCTACCAATAACAAAGAAAGAAACCGACTTGCGCGGTTGGGACGAAGTGGATATTGTGTTCGTCACCGGCGATGCGTATGTCGATCATCCTGCTTTTGGAGCGGCTGTCATCGGAAGGGTGTTGGAACACAACGGCTTCCGTGTGGCACTCATTCCACAGCCCAATTGGAGGGACGATTTGCGCGACTTCAAGAAATTCGGCAAGCCGAGACTTTATTTTGGCGTGTCGGCGGGCTGCATGGACTCGATGGTGAACCACTACACCGCCAACAAGCGCCTACGCAGTAACGACGCCTACACCCCTGGCGGCGAGACAGGCTTTCGTCCTGACCGCGCCACTGTGGTTTATAGCAACATCCTCAAGCAACTCTACCCCGATGTACCTGTTATCATCGGCGGCATTGAAGCCTCGCTGCGACGCGTGACGCATTACGACTATTGGGACGACTGCCTGAAACCCAGCATCTTGGTCGATTCCAAGGCCGACCTTGGCGTATACGGCATGGGAGAATTAACCATGGTAGAAATTGCCAAAGCCATCCAAAACGGCAAAAAAGTCAGCGAACTGACCGACATCAAACAGACATTCTTTTTGCAAGACAAGAAACAGCCACTTCCCGATTTCGATGGCGAAACTATCGAACTTGTCTCACATGAAGTCTGTTTAAAAGACAAAAAAAAATACGCTTCCAATTTCCGCCATATTGAGGAAGAATCCAATAAGAAACACGCAGCTAGATTAATTCAAGATATTGGCAACCAAAGGCTTGTCATCAACCCACCTTTACCGACTTTTACCACCGAGCAGATTGACGCTTCATTCGACTTGCCTTACACAAGACTACCACATCCGAAATATGCCAAACGCGGCGTCATTCCAGCCTACGAGATGATTCGTCACTCCGTCAACCTGCACCGAGGCTGTTTTGGAGGCTGCGCCTTCTGTACTATCTCGGCCCACCAAGGCAAGTTCGTGGCCTCTCGCAGTAAGGAATCAATCATGCGCGAGGTGGAGAAAGTCACTGAAATGGAGGACTTCAAGGGTTACATCAGCGACCTTGGCGGCCCCTCGGCCAACATGTATCGTATGAAAGGCAAGGACGAACGCCTCTGCGAGAAATGTGCTCGCCCAACTTGTTTGCAACCCACCGTCTGCAAAAACCTTAACACCGACCATCACCCACTGATTGACATATATAAAGAGGTGGACAATAACCCTAAGGTCAAAAAAGCCACCATAGGTTCGGGCATCCGATATGACTTGTTTCTGCACGATAGCACGCCCGAGGAAAACAAGGCCATGGGCTACGACGAATATTTCCGCCAGTTGGTTACACGACATGTCAGCGGTCGACTAAAAGTAGCCCCCGAACACACCAGCGATGCCGTATTGAAGCTCATGCGAAAGCCCAAATTCGACATGTTCGTCAAATTGAAGAAGAAATTCGATGCTATCAACGAAAAGGAGCATCTCAACCAGCAACTTATACCCTATTTCATTTCCTCGCATCCCGATTGTTACCTTGAAGACATGGCCGATTTGGCAGTGCGAACCAAAGAATTGGGCTATCATTTGGAGCAAGTGCAAGACTTCACTCCCACCCCTATGACCCTAGCCACCGAAATCTACTATTCAGGCTACGACCCTTATACTTTAGAGCCCGTCTTTTGCGCCAAAACCAAAGAGGAGAAGCTTGCTCAACAACGATTCTTCTTCTGGTACAAACCTGAAAATCGTGAGTGGGTGAAGAACACCCTTCGCAAGATTGGCCATCCCGAATGGGTTAAGAGACTATTTTCAGTTAGGAGTTAATAAATAATTTCCCTAAAGTCTCGTGCCAAAAATTAACAATTAAACAATTAAACAATCAACACTTCAACATAAATCCGTATTTTTGCCGCAAATTTCAATATCTAATAAATAAAGACATGAAAAGACACCTTTTAGGAGCCATCGTGCTCGTCGCTGCCCTTGCTTTTGCAGGCTGCAACAACAAAAAACAAAAAAATGAAGAACCTGAAAACAAAGCAGCTGAGACTGTCGTTGAAGAAGTCAAGCTCCCTAACCGCTTGCTCATCATCGTTGACCCGCAAGTCGACTTCACCACAGGTAGTTTAGCAACCGCTAAAGGCCCTGCCTCTATGGATTACCTTGCCAAAGCCTTAAAAGAAGGTGCTTGGAAGAACTACAACTGGATTATCGTCACACAAGACGCTCATCCAGCCAATCACTGCTCGTTTGTTGAGCAAGGTGGCGTGTTCCCGCCCCACTGCGTGCAAGGCACCGAAGGCATGAACGTCTACCCTGCCCTGCAAGATGTTTTAAGCAGCATCACGGCCAACATCCCGAACATCCATTACATGCAAAAGGGTGACCTTGCAGAAAAAGAGGAGTTTAGCATCTTCCAGAACGAACGTAGCGGTGAAAAGCTACGTGCCATCATTGAGCAAGAGAAGTTTGAAGGCATTGATGTCTGCGGCATCGCCACGGATTACTGTGTTTACGAGACCACGAAAGACTTGATGGCCTTCTATCCTGCCAAACAAATCCGCATCGTCACCAACTGCCTCGCCGCCGTCGATGACAACGACACCAAACTTGCCGACCTGATGAAGGAAAATGGCATTCAAGGCATTGAGTTTTAATGGGTAAATTCAAATCATTCTTACAGCGCAAGGGCGTCGACATGACCTGGAAGGCCTATTTTGTCGACGCTCTTGGTGCTATGGCTTTGGGTCTGTTCGCCTCACTGCTTATCGGCACTATTTTCCAAACCTTGGGTGACAAGACAGGCATTGAGGCCTTTGAGACCATCGCCAAATACGCCAAAGCCGCCACGGGAGCCGCCATCGCCGTTGCCATTGCCTACAAGCTAGGTTGCGAGGGATTGGTGCTATTCAGTGCCATCGCAGTCGGCATCGCGGGCAACGAATTGGGTGGCCCAATGGGAGCGTATGTCTCCGTCATCGTTGCGATAGAGCTGGGCAAGATGGTCTACAAAGAGACTCAGGTAGACATCCTCGTCACTCCCGCCGTGGTCATCATCAGCGGCGTGCTGATGGCCTATCTCGCTGGTGCGCCAATCCAAAAAGTGATGACCGCCCTAGGTACCTTCATTGAAAACGCAACGCAAATGCAACCCTTCCTCATGGGCATTATCGTTTCGGTAGTCATCGGTGCAGTGCTCACCTTACCCATCAGTTCGGCAGCTATCTGCCTCGCCATCGGCTTAGGCGGCATCGCTGGAGGTGCAGCCACAGCAGGTTGCTGTGCCCAGATGATTGGCTTCGCCATTTTGAGTTTCAGGGAAAACCGCTGGGGCGGACTTGTGGCACAAGGCTTAGGCACCTCCATGTTACAAATGGGCAATATCGTAAAGAACCCAAGAATTTGGATTCCAGTGCTGCTCACCGCTGCCATCACAGGTCCCATCTCAACTTGCATTTTCCATTTGGAGAATATCCCCATCGGCTCTGGCATGGGCACTTGTGGCCTAGTCGGGCCCATCGGCATTTACACGGCTATGCCTGAAGGAGGCGCCAACATGTGGATTGGCATGTTGCTCATCTGCTTCGTGTTGCCTGCTGTCCTCACTTGGCTTTTCGGCTTGATCTTCCGCAAAATCGGCTGGATTAAGGAAGGCGACCTCAAAATCGACTGCTGATGGCAAAGCAAGCCAACAAGCCACTCACTCCCGACCAGGTTCTTGACAAGATGGCCAAGTATTGTGCTTATCAAGAACGATGTGTGAAGGATGTGCGCGACAAACTGAAAGCCTTCGACCTTCCCCAAGAAGAAAAACACGAAATTCTTGATTATTTGTTGGATAACCGTTTCGTCAATGATGAAAGGTATGCCAAGAGTTTTGTTCGCGGCAAAATCAACCAGAGCGGCTGGGGCGTGAACAAAATCCGTTTCCATCTCATTCAGAAAGGCATTGACAAAGACATCATCGAAGACGCTTTAGGACAAACCGACAAAGAAGTCTACCGACAGCGACTCATTGACATCTTGAAAACGAAAACCAAAACAATAAAAGCCGATTCTGACTTCGAGAAAAAACGCAAATTGGCTGCCTACGCCATGCAGAAGGGCTTTGAAGGGGCTCTGGTTTGGGAGGTATTGAAAGACCTCGACATTTAATCCATGTTGAAATAACGCACCTGTTGCAATACGCCTTCAGGTGCTGTTTCATTCTCATCCAAGTGAAGCAGAAGCACTTTGTCGGTTGATGCCTTTTGCCCAATCACCAAAGCCTTGCTCTGCAATGCCCTCAACGCCTCATTCTGAGCAGTCTTTTCGGCGATGACTTGATCCACGCTCTTCCCACATTGCGAGACCATCTTGTCGGCTTGCCCAATGATTCTTCCATAGGCGATAGCGTCTAAACCCAATTCGGGAAGTGCGAGCGTAGCATTGGCCATCTCCAAACCCATCAATGACATCGGTGACTTGACCGACTTCCCGTCAGCGATGATTTTCTCGTTTTCAGCGATTATGGTATTGATGGACAGCCGATTGCCTCGATCATCGACAAACGAAACCGCCTTGTAGTACTCACCCTCGTCACCTTGAAGATAAGTTGTAGACAGAGAATAGGACACACCTGTGCGCTTTTCGTAATTTTTGGTGGCCTTCCAAATGGCATCGCAATTCTTGAGATAATCATCGATATATTTGTTTCTTGAGAGTTTCGGCATCTCTCAAACGATGGCTTCCTCTTCCCTTTTCTGTTTTTCCTTTTTCTGCTTCTTGGTGGGTTCAGATGTTTTTTTCCCTTCGCCCTTGCTTGCCGATTTACTGACGTTTGCTGGCTGTTCACAGGGCTTCTTACTCACCGTCATGTCATAAATCACATATTGCCCCGAGCGCACGTTGCCGCACTGTAACCAAAACATGAGTTGCTCGCAATGGTTGATAGGGACAGTATAGGTGGTGGGGGGCATCTTGTCGGTCAGTGTGATTTCGGCCACTTGATGTTGGTCAGCGATGACATAAAGGGTTACGGGAGGAGCCTGTTTCTTGCCACCGATCTGACTGTCGAAGGGGTCGATATACTCGCTCTTGTTGGCCACAGTGAAGGTACAGGATTCGTATTCGCGATATGGATTGAAGGCAGCACACGACGACTGGTGTCCTTTGTCGTCGGTCACGGCAAGGTCGATGCCTGCAACGTAAGTCGGTGTAAACATAAGGCAGATTGCCTTGGTGATGGTCATATCTTCGAAGCCGAGCGGGATGTTGGTTTCGAGCATAATGCCTTTGTAGATCTTGCTACCATCCTTCATCTGGAAAAACTCTTTTTGGGAGCTTCCGTTTTTGAAGCAGTCGTTGAAGTCGAAGTTGGTTAGGCTACTCAGGTAGCGTCCCACGAAGTGGAAATAAGGTCGTTGGCACAGGTCGATGAGGTCAACGGTCTCAGGGCATTCGGGTTTATCGTGGACGAATAGGTTGTGAGGTACGATCTTGCCGCGGTAAAGCACCACATCGCCAATGCCGAAATAGACTTGCTTCGACTCGCCGTTGCCGGGTTTTTCGAAACGCAGCGTGCGGCATTTGTTGAGTGGAAGTTCAAAATATTGGTTTGGCCAAGTGGCATGAATCACGGTCTCGAGGATGAGGTGGTCGTCGGCATAGACGCGGATGATGTCATCGTCGAGGACGCGGTGTTGCGTCAGGCAGCCAGCGGTGAAAGTGACGTAGTCGAACTCTCCGGCGAGGTCGAAGGTGGCGTAGGAGTTGATGTTGTCGTCGAAGAATGTCGTCCCCGTAGTGAGGATGAATCCTTCCCAGAACTTCTCGCCGCCCATGGAGAAGGTACGGTGTTTGGTGGAGCCATCGAAATAGGTGTCTTTATTTGAAGAGACACCCCTCACCGAGAATGGCCTGATGTTGGAGCACATCCGGCAAGGATTTGGCAACTGCGACAGGCGTTCTTTTAAGCCGTTGGCCATCCCCGCTTGTGGGATGTCGGGGTCGCCCTGCGGATAGGCAAAGATATCGACTACGCCAAAAACGATACCGCCGTTTAATTCGCTGGCCTCGTCGATGCTGTGGAATGAGAGGTTCTCGACACCTTTCACATCGATGACAACTTGCTCGGCGAGGTCTTTTTGCGTTATTCTTTTCTCGTAAAGTATCTTGCCGTCGCCTTTCACGGTGAGCCAGCCCGAGGCGTTGGAACTTTGGTTGTCGCGAGGCCCGACGATGAACGACACCTTGTCGTATTTCCTTTGCAGCCAGAAATAGGCCCAAGCCTTGTTGTGACCGCTCAAGGCTTGGTTGGCTGTGAACTGCAGACCTGTGGTATAGGTCACGCGGTTCACACTAATCGACTTGACATGGTGACAGTCCTCAACTTCCTTGTCAATGATGGCATCAACCCAACCGCTATGCCTGATATAGTGAGGAAACAGCTGTTCGACCAGTTGTATCTTCTTGCCGTTGTGAATATTCTCGAGAGGCTTGCGTGTAGGCACTGGCGTCTCCCCTGCCTTCCAGAGTTTCACGGCACCAAAGCCAAGGTCTGTCTCGCCTTGGGGAAGGTCGAAGCGCAACTGATTGACACCTTTGATGTCGATGGTGTATTCCTTCGGTGCGTCATGACGCCAAATCACCTCGTCGAGGAGAATTTCGCCGTCGCCTCTCACCGTAAGCACGATGTTGCTATTGTCGCCGGCTGAGTTGGGGCTGTTTTTGCCTCCAGGCCCGACAACGAAGCTCATCTTGATATAAGCGCCCTTAAGACTGAACTCTGCAAAACCAGTTTTGTCGCCACTGATGAGACCGCCCTTCCCTGAGCAAAGCGCAAAGCCACCCTTGTAGTTGTAAACGGCAATCTTGAGATTCGCGGAGCCTTTGGTAGGATAGGTTTCATACAGGTAAGAATTGGTTGGTTCATACTTGTCGGTGAGATAAGTCTGAGCTTTTGCTATATTACTGAAAGCAAACAATATGCAAAGCGGCAAAATGAAATGTAAAGCTTTGTTTTTCATGGTAGTTATTTTGTGTTTTGTCAAGATTCAGAATGAGAAAAGGTAACATTTGGTGTAATGCCAGCGACGATTTAGCAAGTTATCCTTAGAAATCAGGAAATTGAGCATCCCACAGTCGTAGAAGCGCTGATTCCAGTCGTCACTCTCATCAATTTGCAGGAGCGAGAGCATCCCAGGCATGGCCTCGCGCACCTCGTCGATGTAAGGCATGCCGAGCAAGCGAGTGCTGTATTCTGGATCCGGCTCGTAGGTGAACGTGATGCTCTCGGCAGGCAAACCGAAAGACGACCCATCTTCAAATACGATTCTATGGGTATGCAGCTCCTTGCAGTCAGGTGCATAAAGCACTTTGAAATAAGGTGCATCCCATTCGCCCATCCCAGGCGACGAAATGGCATCAAGATTGCCAAGGAAATAGTCCAAGGCGGCAAAAAAGTAAAGCATTCCCTCGTGCGGGAGCAGGTTCTCTTTGTCGAAAGGTGCTATCTCGTCGCAGCGAATCTGGCAGATGAACGTGAGCGGATCCTCATATTCGTCGCCATCGTCGTTGACAGGGACATCGGGATAGTCAAGATTGTCGGGCATATCAGGGAAGCCCCACCATTTGCTTTTTCCGAATAGGTCTGCGTCGTTTTTTTGTGTCGTTATCTTTATCATGGTTTACAATTTCGCCAAAATGATTGAAACGTTGTCATAGCCCCCTGCTTCACAAGCTTTTTCTTTCAGCTTCTCGGCGAGGCCTTGTTCCATGCCTTCGGTGGTTATGCCTTCGATGAGCATGGCTTCTATTTCATCGTCGGTGAGCATGTCGGTAAGTCCGTCGGAGCAAATCAGTATCACATCATTGTCGATGATCTTGTTGGTGATGTCGTCGGCGAGTACCTTGCCGGTGAGTCCGCCGCCGATGCAGTTGAGGAGTGCCTTGCTTGCCTGCGGATTGTCGGTAATGCCTCGCTCGGTTTGGTCGGTAGAGAGTTGTCGCAAAATGCCGCCACGGAAACGGTAGGTGCGGCTATCGCCAGCGTTGACAAGGTATATCTTGCCGTAGTGCCACACCACACCGGTCAGGGTGCATCCCATGGGTTTTGATTGCCCTTGGTCGTAAGCCGCGTTGTTGAGCTTATAGGAAATGTATTTGCCGGCTTCGTTGATGTCGTCGATGAACGTGTCGGGCTGGATCTCGTTCATTGCGAACTGCTCCTTCAGTTCCTCAAGAGTAATCTCACTGGCTTCTTCTCCTTTTTCGTGGCCTCCCATACCGTCAGAGACGAGTAGGTAGAAAACAGCATTTTCCTGCACGTCAACGGTGAGGTTTATGGCATCATCACGGAGGAAAGTTCCTCCAATGGAAAGGGCGTCTTCATTGTTTTCGCGCACCCTTCCTTTGTCGCATATAGCTTGTATTTCTATCTTCATTGCACGTTGAAGTCTATGGTTGCTATGGTTAGTGTATCGCCTATACGTATTGGCGTTTCGACGCCAGGGGTGAGTCTCAAGCCGTTGACAAATGTGCCATTGGTGGAGCCGCTGTCAACGACCATCCACCCTGTCGCTGTTCGTTTGAACATGCCGTGTCGTCCAGAGATATATTGGCATGAGGCGAATTCCGGATAGATGCCCAATGTACGCCCGAACGGTCCTTCGCGGAGTGGCAGCATCCAACCGTTACCGATGATTCTGGTTGGTCCAGCCGGTGCACTCGCTCCACTGATTGCCGTGCGTTGCGGCACATCGTTGGGTTGTGGCTGCGGTACCACATTTTGTGGGGAAGTATAGAACTGGGTCTGCGGCGAAGTGAAGGAGCCTACTGTTGAAGGATTAGGCTGCTGGGGTTGTTGAGGGGCAGTTTGAGGTTGGGCCATAATGCCATTAAGGTATTTCCTTCCGGGAACGAGGTCGCTGCCGCATACTGGACATTCGCGGGTACGGTTGGGTTTGGGGCGTTTGCAGTCGGGGCACCACATCAGTTCGATGCCGCATTGGTCGCAGAAAGCGCTGTCGTCGGGTATCATGGTCCGACAGTTAGGGCATTGTATCATAACACATCCTCCATTTTAATCGTTTTACGTTCTTCAGCCGTATGCGTGCCGCCTTCTTCGGCGAGGCGCATGGCCAGGTTGCTCTTTACTTCATCAAAGAGGTTACGAGCCTCGCGTCCATTGCCGAAGGTGCGGCCACGATTGTTGTACATCATTGTGAGTTTGCCACGCACGGCGTTCTCGGCCATCGCATCGAGGATGTAACCTCCCTTGCGAGCGTGAATCATGAAAATGTCGAAAAGTTCTTCTGGCGAGTAATCCTCGAACACGATGCGGTTCTGCTTGGGGAAGCGTGACTCGAATCCGCTGTTCTCTGCCAAGAACTGCTGCATTTCGAAGGAATAGCCTGCGGCGATACAGACGAACTTGCCACGGTCGTTCTCCAAACGAGCCACCAAAGCCTCTAAAGCCACTTTGCCGTAACCTTCGGCAAGCTGGTAGGCCTCGTCGATGAAGAGAATCCCTCCCATTGCGGTATCGACCACATGTGAGGTGATGGCCTCCGTATCGCCCAAGTAGCGACCTACGAGGTTGGCCTTGCCAACTTCCACCACGTTGGGTGATGGAAGTGCGCCCATGGAATAGAGTATCTTGCCCATGAGTCGTGCCACGGTAGTCTTGCCCGTACCTGGGTTGCCAAGGAAGAGATAGTGTCCGAGTGGAATCTCGGGGCGGCGGTTTTCGACACGAGCACTCTCAATCTCGTTGTTGATGGTGTGGGCAAGCTTCGTGAGTGATGCTTTGACACCACCCAGACCGATGAGTTGGTTGAGTTCTTCGAGACATTCGCTGATAGACACCTTTTCAGGCTCCACGTAGGGAATGTCATCGATGTAGGCAGTTTGCAGAAACTCAGGGGTCCATTGGTCGAACGGCACTGAAGCGATGCGGTTGTTGATGTTGGTCTTGGTCTCTGCCACTTTCTTCATGGCCTCGCCTGCGTTGCCGAACTTGTCGTCTTTCATGGCCACCATGTTGCGGAACATGTTGAGTGCCTTCATGCGCACAGTGTCGTCGGCGAAAGAGAAATTGTATTTCTTGGCTTTAGCCGCCCTTTCATAAATTTCAAGGAGTTCCTCGGCGGTATAGTCGTCGATGTGTATGGTGTGGGAAAATCTACGTTTCAAACCTGGGTTGGAATTCATGAAGGCAGCCATCTCCTTGGGGTAGCCGGCGCAGACGACGACGAATTTGCCAGCTTCATTCTCCATGCGCGTCATGAGTGTCTGCACGGCCTTTTTGCCTTCCGAGCTGGTGCTACGTCCCGCCTCGTCCATCGGTTCAAGGTCATAGGCCTCATCGAGGAAGAGCACGCCGCCCATGGCTTCTGTGATCGCCGCGTCCATGAGTTTGTCAGACTCGTTGAGATACAGACCAATGATGTCTTTGGGTACCTTCTCTGTAACCTTGTCGGTGCTGGTGACGCCAAGGGCCTTGAATATCTTGCCGAAGATACGCGCCACGGTACTCTTTCCAGTTCCCGGGTTGCCAGTGAGGATGAAGTTGAACTTGGTGAGTCCTTCTTGTGCCATGCCCAACTCAATGAGACGTTTTTGTACTGCAATCTCTTGAGCGATGCGGCGAATGGCTTCTTTCACCGACTTCATTCCCACAAAGCCATCGAGCTCTTTCATCACGTCCTCAACGGAAACCTCATGGGTGTCAGCCTCGCCTACGATGTCGGCGTATGTGAATTGGTTTTCGACATAGTCAGGTTGCTGTTTGCGCAGACGGTGGCGTTTCAGCGCCAAGTCGAAGGCGTTACGCACATCGCGGGCGTTGCCGAAGGTGTCAGTGCGTCGCAAATACATCCTTTCGAAGACCTTGGGAAGCATCTCGTTGGCTCTGGCATCAAGGGTGAAAGTGGTGTCCTCGTCGTTGCGAGTAAGCATCATGCGGAACAACTGCTCCAATTCTTTGGGGTTGTAGTCGGGAAACTCGATGGTGACATTGCAGCGCGACTTAATGCCTTCGTTCATGCGGACGAGTTTGTCCATATCCTTGGTATAGCCGGCGAGGATGCAAACGAATTCGCCCTTTCGGTTTTCAAGTATGGGCAACAAGGTGTTGACGGCATCCATGCCAAAGCCGGCACCATCGTCGGTGGCAAAGGCGTAGGCCTCATCGATGAAAAGCACGCCGCCCATGGCTTTATCAACAGTTGTCTTCACGTTGAGTTCGGTATCTCCTATATAGTTGCCAATCATCTCTTTGGCCGACACTTCGACGAATTGTCCTGTTGGCAGTGCACCTATGGCGTTGAGAATCTCTCCGAACTTGCGTGCAAAAGTGGTCTTGCCCGTGCCAGGGTTGCCGGTGAAAATGAAATGGTCTTTCAGTAGCTTCTCCGTCATGTCTTTCTCTCTTCTTTCCTTGACGTTGCTCACGATTGCCCTGATCTCGTCCTTCACGCTTTGCAAGCCGATGTAGTTGTCCAGTTCCTTGAATATCTGTTCCTCTGTCTTGGGGACGAATATTTTATCATCATCAATGTCAACAGATTCGACAAGGTCGCTGTTACGTAATTTAGCACTGATACACAGGTCGTTGGCCACTTTCTCAGCGAGACGTCCGTTGACATAGGTCAGTTCTTTTCGGCGCATATACCATGCAAAGTGAGCACGCAGTTTGGGCAATGCCTCGTCGTCGAAATCCATATGTTTCTCTTTCTTCAACATGGCCATTGTCAGGCTGACAAGGTCGTCTATGGAGAAGGAGTCCAACTGGAATCGAAATGCGAAGAGGCCTGCCACGTCCTTGTTGTTCTCAAGGAAGTTGGTCATGTCGTTGTAGTCGCCGCTCAAAATGACAATGGGGGCTTTGCCGTTTCTCATTTTGTCGAACAGCTTGTCGAGTTCGCCCACACGGTCAGCTTTGGTGATAGGTAGCAGTTTCTGTGCATTGTTGACAACCAGTATCCCGTTTTGCAAGGCGGAGATGTTCTCGTCAAACTTGCTGAGGAATTCGTTCCATTCTGAGGCAGGTACTTCCTTGACTGGTTTGTCAGTGAGGCCAGCCTTGACCATCATGTCGGCGATACGCAAGGACATGTAGTGTCTGCCCGTCCCTGCGTCGCCCATGACGAGGCAATTGAGACCCACATGGTTGCCCATCGAGGCGAGTTGCTTGGCCACTTTCAGGGTCTTGGTCAGCTTGTCGAACTCCGGCTACATCGTCTTCTTGCCGATGATGCCTATCTCATCGGCGACGGTTATCTTTTCGCCGCAGAAGCGACAGAACTTCGCCTCATCACGGTTTTTCTTGTGGCATTTTTCACAGGTTTTCATAGTCTCAGCGTAAAATGTGGTTTAGAATATCACTTCTTCCGTTGCCTCAGCCTCTTTTTTTTGGGTCGAGGTTTTCTGGCTGCTGTTGCCCTTGTTGGATGACGGTTTGGTAGTGCTTTTTGGTTTTTCTTCCTTTTGGGCAGGTGCTTTCTCTCCGGCGTGTTTCGCTTCAGGGTCAAACATCTTCTTCAGCGTCTTGTCGCCCACCATGCCATCGGCAGTCAACTTATTGTCCTTTTGGAAGGCTTTCACGGCAGTGCGTGTGGCATCGTCAAAAGTGTCGGACACCTCGCCCTCAAAATAGCCCAACTGCTTGAGGCGTTTCTGCATGGCTGTCACGGCCTCACCCTTGCTGCCTTTTTGGAGGATCCCAGTAATCACGGGCATAGCAATGGTTTCATCAGCACCAGCCTCTTTTTCATCCACTTGATCCCAACCTAAGGTATGCGATATTTTTTGCATTAACGGGTTCTGTGTTTCAGTTCCCCCTCGTGGTAGGAGCAGGCTGAAACTCCAAAGCAGTATCGAGGCTCCTATGAATATGAGCACATACAAGCGGCGTTTCGTGAGGTCTTGTTTCCACGAATTGATGTAATCGTCATCAACCATGTCATTAAGTGACGAGTCGAACTCGTCTTCGTCGCTGTAGGCGTAGTAGAGTGGTTCAAGGATGTATTCCTCGAATCCAGGCTTGTCGAACTTACGTGCTTGCTTGGCGAATTTGCTTTTGTTGAAGACGGTCAGGATAGTAAACGTAATCAATGCCGCCAACACAACGACCAAGTAGAAGTACAAGATGAACTGCCCGAGGAACTTCACCAGGAAGAAGACTGCAGCGGCTCCCACAATACCTATTATGATAGGTATCAAGCAGCCATCGGTGTCGAAGAGGAAGTATATTATGTCGCCTACGACAAGTCCTGCCGGCCAGATCCAGTTCTCCAACTTAATGCCTGAAGTATCGATGGTGGGATGCATAATAATGTTCACCACGAGCACTATGGCGAGCGCGGCGAGGGGCAACACGCCCAAAAGCAGCGACAAGAGGAATTGTGTCGCGTTGCGTCGGCTCTGCTTGCCTATCTTGCCTTTGCCCTCGCTGACGATGCGCTTGGCTTCAGCATGGGCTTCCTCGAAACGTTGTACGGACGTGTCTTTAGGGTCAATCTTGCCAACATCTTCAAGGTATTCGTGCAGGAGTTTCTCATAAGTGAATTGCGGTTTGAGATTGACGTTGGGATTTTCGTGATGCTGCACCGCGAGCCAGCCTCGCAAGCCGCGTTCCTCGTATTCTTTTTTCAGGGTCTTTTTTGAGAACTTGAACAATTCGTTCACCGTGGTCACATCGGCATCCTCGTCTTCGAGATGATAGACGGGGTCGATGCCAAAGCCCTTGATGACCCTCATCCACGCCACTTGCTGGAGATACTCCTCGTCTTGGGGTCCGGCTTTCTCCTGATTGTCTTCGTTATAAATGTCGAGGCAGGATTCCAACCAACTCAACTGTTTCGCAAAACGCGTCCCTTTGGTTCGCATGAAGTCAGCGAGGTAGTTAGGGCCGTCTTCTTCTGGTTCCGTGAAGTTGAGGGCTATGCCCAACACTGTATTCAAGGTTATTTTCCGGTACCTCGGATCATCTTTTTTGGAGGAGTCGGCTAATACGGCATCGCCATCGCCATAATAGGTGTTCCACCAAACATTGTAGGCCTTGTTGATGACGCGCGCCAGTCCTTCTTGAGTCATGGCATAGTCGGGGTCGTTGGGATCGCTGCAAAGGTTGATATCTGCCAATGGAATGATGGTTTGTATGCGGAGCAAGTCCGTGAAAATATCGACATCCGTTGTGGGCAACGAGTCTGCCAAGGAGCTGTCTCTCGACCTAACCCATTCTAAGAATAACGTACTGCTAAAGAAACCATCTTCAGGTATGGCGCGGTTGCAGAAGTCCGACACGTCTTTGATGGTATCCGCGGTGCATTGCACGGCTTCGCCAGTGGTTCTGTCGATACCATCCAAAGTGATTACCCTTTCGGGGAAGACGGCAAAGATGGCTGCTATCGCGCCACCTTTTTGGTCTTCTTGGTAACGGTTATCGACGATGTCGTCCAATTGGACTTGTTTGTCGCGATAATCGGAAAGCCAATCATTAAGCTGGCCCTTGTTGAGGTAACGTGCCGCAAGGTCAAGGTCTTCAGCCATGAAGTCGCTCAGGTCCTTAAAGGTGTGTGCTATCTGGTGTTTCGAGGCGTTGTAAACGATGTTAAGGTCGGCCAAAATCTCGTCTTCCTCCACAGGCACATCCTGACCGTTGATGTAGGCGTCAATCGACTTGAAGTCCCAGCGTTTTTCTGGGCTTTTGATGAGCAATCCCCTCAGTATCCGGTTAAGCGGGTCAGGAATTTCGTCGGGGATTTCGACAGCACCCTTTATTTTGCGCAGTGAGCTTTCTTCTTCGGCACGCAAAATGGCCTTCTCGCCTTTCCATAAAGAGAGTATGGTCATGCCGAGTGAGTAAAAGTCGGCCTTGGGTGTCATCTCACTCCAAATGTCCCCATGGTCATCCTTGGTGGCGTTGTCTTCCTTATAGATTTCGGGAGCAGCATAGACTGGGGTGCGGTTGCGTTTTGTCACACAGTATTTGCGTAGAATGCCGTTCTTGTTCTCTGTTTTCAGCAAGTCAGCGATGCCAAAGTCGCATAGTACGCAGCTCCAAGTGTTGGGATCCTTGATGAGGATGTTGGCAGGTTTCACGTCTTTGTGCAATACATTGACTTCGTGCATCTTATCGAGGCTCATGGCGATGCTGTAGGCGATGAGCAATATGGCTTGAGCTTTGTTTTCGTGTTTAGGGTCATCAGCAAAGTTGAAGTTGGTGTTTGCCGCGCTTTTGCCTTCGACAAACTCCATGAGTTCGAAGGTGTCGCCGTATGCCTCGATGTCAACGATACAATCTTTGCCCTTCAGCGGCTGCAAAGCATCCAGCGCCTTCACATTAGTTCGGGATTCGTTGTTGCAGAGCTTCAGGGCATAAATCTTTTTGCCTTCCTTCACTTTGAATATATCGCCTTCGGCACCACTACCGATGCATTCCGCTATGGTGCAGTTGTGGCCGCTTACCGTAACGTTGTCACCCACTTTGTACATGGAGCCTGATATGGATTGGCCTTGAGATCCTGTTGCCCTGTCTGGAGCGGTGGCCGTTTTCTGCGGTGCTGTTGCAGTTTTCTGTGGCGCCGTGGCCGTTTTCTGTGGCGCCGTTGCAGTTTTCTGCGGTTCCGTTGCAGGATTATTATGATTATCTTCCATATTTTTATGTAAATATTATTCTATTCTCTTATACACTTTCTTCTGTTTCTCCACTTCTTCTTCACGTGTTGCCCATACATCGACGATCCTTGTAGTCCAATGTCCGCCATATTCGCTTACAGCGCACGCTTCTGGGCTCGGGTGGAAATTCTGGCACCGATCGCACACCCATCCCAATTTCTCCTCTTGTCTGGCGATGTAAGAGACGGTCACTTTCTCTTTGTAAGTCTCCATGACGGCCACTTTGCGAGCGGTGGAGTAATTGCGTTGTTCTTGTGGCGTGCTTCCCACAGGAGGCAACATCGATTCCAGTACCTTGTTGGCTTCTTCCACCATGCGCTGGTATTCTGTTTGTATTTCCTCGCGGCTTCGTGATGTGTTCTGTTTTGGTTGTACCTTGGGTTTTTCCGCAGGTTTGAAGCCCACTTTGCCCATCAGCTCACGCAGACGCAGTTCTTTCTCTGTGAGCTCATGCGGGGTGTCGTCGGTGATATCATCCTCCTCGACGGTGTTTTGCATCTCGGCTTCGAGTTCAGCCATCTTGACCAAGATGCTGACGGCTTCCTGCACCTTGGGGTCGGCCTTGGCCTTCTCAACAGCCTTGCGTGCCGCTCGCGAGAGGGGACGGCTGCACTTGCGGCAGAAACTCCTGAAGTTAAGGGCGCCACAATCGGGGCAGGGGATGCCTTCGGAGGGCATTCCGCATTCAGGACAGTCGATGTCGTTAGCGGTCATGTTTGCGCCGCAGAAGGTGCAGTATTCCACGAGTTTGTGCCCACATACGGGACATATCTCATAGTCAGGCTCGACGGCAGAACCACAAAAAGGACAGGCGGTAAGTGCCACGTTCTGCCGGATGTTGACCGACACGTTTCGCATTTCGCGAGCGCGTTCGTCGGTTCTGACTCGTGCTTGCTGTTTTGGGGGTTCGTTCATAGTGTTTTTCATTGTTGAAATCAGTCAAACATCACTCTTGGGTTCATCTGATGTGGGTCGTGCCACTCAATACCGCGTTTGGCGAGCACACCGCGTTTGGCACTCCAATAACCAAAGCAAAAACCCATGCCACGCGGCTCGTCACCCAGCAACGCATCGGCCTCAGCCTCGACCTCTTGGTTGATTTCTTCCCACAGCGGGGTGCGCTCAATGGGATCGAATTTCAAGGTGCGGTGACTTTGTTTTCTGTAATCTTCATAACTGACGTTTTCGATGTCAATAAAACGCTCTAATTCGGCAATGTGGTCCATTACATCCTCTTCGGTGAGGTCGTCCGACTTCTCCTTTGACATTTGCAGCTGTTCCAACTCATAGCGGAGCATATCAAGCGTGAAGCGCGGAGCATTATATTCGGCGAGCTTTTCCACCACCATCTCACATCCCATGGCTCTGCCGAGCGACCTTTTGTCATCACCCACTTGCTTGATGAGTTCAAAAGTCTCCTTGGCTATCGGGAGGTTTTTCCAGATACGCATCTCCTCGGCGTTTTTACGCATCACCTCCACGTTGGAAAGGATGGTCTCAACCAGTTTTTCGATATTGTCAGCTTTATTCATTTTTTTCAATTATTTGATTTTCAATAATCTATCAATCCTCATCCTCGCCTTCCAACTTAAACCTAACACGGGATCGGATGTCTATGAGCACTTGCCGACTATCGACAAACTGCCATTCGTCAATCATGTAACCGCCATTGCACTTGATGTTCAGCTCCACAGCGTCTTTGATGGAATACATCAAATCGTTAGTGCTGGTGAAGGAATATTCGCTGGGACAAAGGACAAAGAGCGTGTCGCGGCAAAGGTTGCATACCTTCTTCAGCAAAACTGCGAGAAAGGTTCTTGTTACCTTTTTCGTAATAGTGATAGGCCAAAGAGTAGTAGCTCTCGGTATTGCCCATTTCGATGGATTTCTGGTAGTACTTTAGGGCCTCGTCATGTTCTAGCTGCTCATGAGCCATGCCTAAAAGGTCCCAGTAGATGGGGTCGCAGTCGGGATGCTTCTCCAAATGTCTTTCCAATATGTCGGCAGCCTCCGCTGGGTTTTTCTTAAAACCATAATCTCCATAAATGGTATTGAAAAGTGTAAGGTACTGCGCCAACTCGCTGCCTTCCGTTTGCGCCTTGTACATTAGGAAGCTATGCATCTCATGATTGGCCTTGTCCGTTTCCACTGTTCCGTCATAGTACATCGTAGCCAAGGCAGCAAAGGCATCGGCCACGTAACCGTAGTTGGCAGCAAGGGTCAACTTCTCTTGTGCTTCTTTCAACGAGTTGCCGTCAGGATTGGCGAAGTAAAGCCATCGGCCATAGCCGTAGCATGCATAGTAATCGTCGCTGTTCTTCATGCGTTCCACCATCTCTGGCGAGATGTCCAACGTACGCCAGCGGGTAAGGAAATGTTGCAGGAACTCACGGTCGTGGGTGATTTCGAATGTCGTTTCCATAGAGCTTTGTTTGTATTTAGTATTCTGGTCTGTTGTTAAACGTACGCGTCATTTCGGCCGTCGTCGTCTTCGAAGTCGTCGTCGGTGTATAGGTGGCCTCCCACGAAGTCATAAATCTCGTCAAAGACCGCGGTGATGTCATCGTAATAAGTGAAGCTGTATACAGGCCGGAAGCCGCTGTCATTGCAATCCATCGGATGAAACTCACCTTCAAGGGCAATGACCACGGGGCCGTGCATTTCGATGCCGTTGTTCAGTTGGGTTGCCACGGGGTTGACTTTGAGTCCTTTCTTTTCAGCGTCAAGGTCGTAAAACATGGCAACGTTCATCCCATCGCCTAAATCCACGGCCTTGGTGATGTCGCGCATCGGCTGGGCAAACATCACATCACGCGTGTCATCGGCGCCAATCAACTGACCTATTCCTTGAACGGATCCATGAAATAGAACTTGGAAATATCGACTTCCAAATATTCGGCATAGCCATCAGGATGAATGATGAGCACCGTGGGATCCATCTTGTCCTTCACGAGGTTAGGGAGCGGTTTGATGTATTTGGGCAACCATTCGCGGCGTATCTCTTCTTGAATGGCTTCTTCAGGATAGAGACCTTTATTGTAGGCTTTCACCACTTTTGCAAGTTGGTCTTCATCATCATATCGCAAGGCTTCGAGACGCATGTAGGCAATCTGTTTGTCATCGAGTTTAAAGCCTTTAGGGGTCTCGTCATCCTGCATATCAATGATCAGGCCACAGGCACTGGCATCACAGAGGCGGTAGCCTTCATGGGCATATTTGAAAGCCTTGTTGAGGTCACGCTTGAAGCCAAGCTCACCATGATAGTAGTTGTATGCGAGAAAGTAGGCACAAAGACCCTCGCCCAACTGTATGCCACGTTCCAGCCTTTTGTTGACTTCGCGTTTCAGTTCGCGTTGTTTCGTCAGACTCAACTTATAAAACTCATCCTCCTCCATGTCGGCGTCGAGGATGCAACAAAGGGCGCAGTCTTGTTCAATGCCTTCAAGCATCAGTTTGCGATAGGTGTTGGTGTCGCCCTCGTCCTTGTAGAGATAGGCGAGATAGAAATATGCCTTTGCCACGTGATGATCAACAGCTTTTTGGTACATTTGCCTGGCATTTTCCTTGTCGCCCAAGGTCTCGTATGCATAGCCCATGATGCTGTACCAGTTTGGGTTGAGGTCTGTATCGGTAGCGATACGTTGCTTTATCTCTTCAAGCACACGTTCAGGTTCCTGGTTGGCGTTGAAGCCTGCAATACGATTGCGGGCTTGAAGCATGGCGGCGAACTCGCTGCCTTTTTCGACGGCCTCGTCGCGCAGCTTGGCGGCGAGTTGTGAGTCCATGATGCCACCGAGGCCATTACACCACAACAACGATTCACCCATCAATGCATCGGCACAGCCTCCTTCGGCAGCCTTTGCATAAAGGTCAAAAGCCATTTTGATGTCATCGACGTTACGGTTGTTGACGGCAAGCCAACTGGCATAGCCATACATAGCGTAAGGATCATTTGAGTTACTCAGCACCTCAATGTCAGCATCGGTAAGCCTCATAATCTGGCTATTCGTACTGAAACGGCGGAGGAAGGAGAGGTCATGGCTGATATCAATGGCCTCCACCACACCGGCACAGAGCTGGAAGTTGGTGTAGTCGCGACCTGCTTCAGCCAGTTTTGAGAAATGGTTGCCTTTGAAGTCGGGGAGACGCACCGTTGTGCCAGCGGACTGCATGGTGACACCTTTTTCGTCAATGCCAACCAACTTGATAGAAGGCAAAATGCTGGAAGGATCGTTGTAGCCTATGTTCTGACCTACCTTAAGGTCTTTTATCAACATTTCTGTTCGTTCGAAATAGTGATCTCTACAGCCTGGATCGCTGGGCGAATAGTCCACGTCAATGATTAGTTTGTACCAACTCATGCTATTTTTTTGTTTACTTTTTTATGTTTGAATTATGTCAGAGTACAAAAAGCAAAATTCACCAAAATCACGCGCTTTCCTTGTTCACTCAGCAAAAAACCAGTTTGCAATGCGTAAAAACTACCGATTGTTTCTTCATTGCGTAAAAAACCGAGTTGCAAAGCGTAAAAAAACGGCGATGCACCTTGGTAAGGTGTTCTGCCTTTCTGTTTGAGGTGGTGTGGTTATTGAAATCGCGACTCTTCGAGATTCTGAATACAAAAGCAAAGACCGTAAAAACCGATTCAGACTTTGAGAAAAAGCGCAAACCAGCTGTCTACGCCACACAGAGAGGTTTTGGAGCGGTTTTGAAGACCATGAATGAATTGACAATTTGACAAGTTTTCGTATCTTTGCCGCACTTTTGTGAGCAACACTATGAAATTCCCAAAACGCCTGATAACGCAAACGCCTGAGTGCCTGACTGAACCCGTCGGGCAGGTGCTCAACGTAATCATCTCTGCATTGTTTGCGTTGGTGTTTCTGACGGCATACGTCCCGTTCTCGGAAACTGCATGGTTCCAAGTGGGTAGAGGACACTATTTCTTCATCACTGCTGCTTTTGTAGGTGCAGGCACTATGTTTCTGGTCCTCAGCCGAATGCTGATGAATTGGGTCATCCGAAAGAGCAGGCATTTCCCCTTTTGGCTCTATCTCCTGTGGCTTTTCCTCGAAATCATGATTATAGCGGTGTGCCACACCTTAATCTCCTATTTTGAGATTAGAGCCACTGACCATAGTTTCGGCTATCTCTATGCCAAAAGTGTTCTCATCACCTTAACTGCCTTGGGGGTACCTTACACCGTTACCATATTGTCCATCTTGCTGAAAGACACGCGACAACGCCTGATGCTCACCAAGAGCGACACGGTGGAGTCGGACGACGAGGTGATGCCCGAACACACCGAAATCATCAACTTGATGGACAACAACGGCAATCTGAAGTTGTCTGTCAAGCTCGACAACCTCTATTACATCAAGGCAGAGGATAACTACATCAACGTGTTCTACCAACGCAGCGGCACCATCGCGAGCTATATGCTCCGTTGCAAGATGCAGACCATCGCCGACAACTGTGTGGATTCCAGCAGTTTGATGCGCTGCCACCGTTCCTATATCGTCAACATCAAGAAGGTGAGCGTGCTGCACAACGAGGCCGACGGTTTCGTCATCGACTTCGAGCGCGAAGGATTGGAGGCCATTCCTGTTTCAAAGACCTATTCTGCGAAAGTATTGGAGGCGTTTAATAAGAAGTAAAAACTCAAATCAGCCAGAAACGCAATTTTTTGATTGATTCGGCTAAATAATATAGTATTTATTCAGCCAAATCAAACATTTTTTCTATATTTGCGGCCAAATTAAGCATCAATGGAGAATCTTATCGGAAGAAAACAGGAGACACAAGAACTTGAAAACCTGTATAATAGCAAGAAACCAGAATTCGTAGCCATCTATGGTCGCCGTCGCGTGGGAAAGACTTTCCTCATCAAGGAACTATTTCAGGAAAAGATGACCTTTTATCACAGCGGCCTTTCGCCTTTCGACAAGAAACGCAAAATTGGTATCAAAGATCAGTTGGAAGCATTCTATTCAAGCCTGACAACGTGTGGCATGAGCGAAGACCATTGCCCTAGTTCGTGGGCAGAAGCCTTCCTCATGTTGGGTCGTTTCCTTGACAGTATCAAAGACGGCACTCGACAACTGATTTTCATCGATGAACTGCCGTGGATGGACACGCCCCGTTCAAAGTTCATGGTGGCCTTCGAACATTTTTGGAACTCGTGGGGAGCATGGCGCAACCATGTGATGCTCATTGTGTGTGGCAGCGCAACTTCGTGGATGCTTGACAATCTCATCAATAATAAAGGTGGTCTTTATGACCGCTTGACATGGCAAATCAAGCTTTCGCCTTTCACTCTCGGCGAATGCAAGGCTTTTTTCGAAGCGAAAAACATCCCCATGTCGGCTTATGACCTTGTGGAAGCCTACATGATTCTTGGTGGCATACCTTACTATATGAACTATTTCCAGAAAGGCAAAAGCCTCGCGCAAAACATTGACTCCCTTTTTTTTGGCTCTAATCCCAAACTAAGCATGGAGTTTGACCGACTTTTCGGTTCTTTGTTCACCAAACCCGATGAATTCAAAGCGGTGGTACGGCAACTCGCGAAACGGCACACTGGCTATACCCGTGAGGAGTTAGCCAAACAACTCGGAATCAATGCGGGAGGAAGTTTTTCAAAGACTCTTGAATCGCTTATGGCCAGCGACTTTATAACAAACTATCACCCTTTCGGGAAAAGTAAGAAAGAAATCAGGTATAAACTCACCGACAGTTTCTGCCAATTCTACCTGACTTTCATCGACGGCCAATCCATCACCGATACTGCCTATTGGCAACACAACCAAAACAAGCCCAAACTCAATGCCTGGCGGGGTATCACTTTCGAGCAGGTCTGTTTCAACCATACCAATCAAATCAAGAGAGCCTTAGGGGTAGAAAATGTGGTTTCTTTTGAATCGGCTTGGATTGTGCACGGGGATGAGAACCACAATGGAGCGCAAATCGACATGTTGATTGTCAGGGACGATCGCGTTGTCAACCTCTGTGAGATGAAATTCTTGTCGAAAGAATACGAACCGCAGACAGACGACGACACAAAACTGAGGGCCCGCATCGCCACATTACAAGAATACCTTTCGCCCAAGCAGACCATTCATCTGACTTTAGTCACTACCGTCGGCCTCAAGCATAACGCCCACAGTGGAATATTCCAACAAATCGTGACCATTGATAGTTTGTTTTAAACAGAAAAGCCCCGCAAAATGCGAGGCTTCCTTTCTGCTATCGTTTTCAAAATATATAAGCTTAGCAATTCATGCCCCCACAGCAGTGAATCACCTGACCCGTGACATACGAGCTGAGGTCGGAGGCGAGGAAGAGCGCCACGTTGGCCACATCCTCGGGCGTGCCACCACGACGCAGCGGAATCAGGCTTTCCCATTGTTTGCGGACGTCCTCAGGCAGGGCGTTGGTCATGGCGGTGATGATGAAACCAGGAGCGATGGCGTTGTGGCGGATGTTGCGCACACCCATCTCCTTGGCTGCACTCTTGGTGAAGCCGATGATACCAGCCTTCGAAGCGCTATAGTTGCACTGGTTGGCATTGCCCGACACGCCCACCACGGAGCTCATGTTGATGACACTACCACCAGCCTGCTTCCACATGACGGGCTGAACGGCCTTAGTGAAGTTGAACACCGACTTGAGGTTCACATTGATGACGGCATCCCACTGTTCCTCAGTCATGCGCTTCAAGGCTGTGTCCTTGGTGATACCAGCATTATTGACGAGGATATCGATGCGGCCGAAGTCCTTGACGATTTCGTCCACCACTTGGTGCGTCTCCTCAAAGTTGGCGGCGTTGGAGGCATAAGCCTTAACCTTTACGCCAAGAGCTGCCAGTTCCTTTTCCGTTTCCATGACGACATCGTTCAAGGCGATATCGGTGAAGGCGATGTTGCAACCTTCCTGGGCAAAACGCAAAGCAATGGCCTTGCCGATGCCACGACCGGCTCCCGTAATCAGAGCCACTTTATTGTCTAATAATCCCATAATATTCAAGATTTAAAGATTCAAAATTCAAAATTTGAGATTGTTTTCAATTTTTTGACCATGACTTGTGACCATGACGATGACTGCTTTCATCCAAGTTGAAGCGGTCATAGTCATTGTCACTGGTCATAGTTCTATGGTTTCTTTGTGTATTTTTCAATCAGTTCATACAAGTCGCCGACGGTTTTAGCGTTGGCCATTTCATCTTCGGAGAATTTCACGTTGAATTCGCGCTCCAACATCATGGAAAGCTCCACGAAATCAAGTGAATCAGCACCCAAGTCGTTGAAAAGATGCTTCTCTGGAGTGATTTCTTTCTCCTCAAGTTTCATCTTGGATGCGATCAACGCCCGTGCCTTGTCTTGAATCCTTGACATTTCAAATTGAAGATTTAAGATTTAAAATTCAAGATTCACTGTTTGTTCCGAGTGTCGGGGAGCAAGGCAAACGAAAGCTCGCCTTTGACGCACATCTTGCCACCCACGCTGAGCACGGCGGAGCAGATGTAGATATTGCGCATGTGATAGGTCAACGTGGCTTCCACCTCGACGGTGTCGCCCGGCTTGACACTGTTCTTGAAGCGCACCTTGTCAATGCCCGTGTAGAAGGTCAGCTTGCCGATAAGGTCGTCCTTCATCAGCAGGGCACACGACTGGGCCATGATTTCGCAAAGGATTACACCAGGCACAACGGGTTCACCCGGGAAATGGCCTTTCAGGAAGAACTCCTCGCCTGTCACGTGATACTTGGAATGTGCCACATGGTTCTCGTCGAGGGTCATCTCGTCGACCAAGAGCATAGGCTCACGGTGCGGGAGATACTGTTTGATTTCGTCTCTGTTCATATTGATGATTTAAAATTCCAGATTTAAGATTTAAAGATTATCAGATTTTTCGGATAGCCAAGCAAGCATTATGTCCGCCAAAGCCCAAGGAGTTGGAAATGGCAATGTCCAAATCCACCTTGAGCGGGTTGTTGGGCGTGTAGTCAAGGTCGCACTCGGGGTCGGGTTCGTCCAAATTGATGGTTGGGGGAACGGTGTTGTTGTTCAATGCCATCACACTGATGATGAGCTCGATGGCACCTGCAGCACCGAGAGCATGGCCCATTTCCGATTTGGTGGAGCTGATGTGTGCCTTGTAAGCCTCATCACCCATCGCAATCTTAATGGCGCGGGTTTCACCGCTGTCGTTCATTGGGGTACCTGTGCCATGTGCGTTGATATAAATGCTCTCACCTGCCTTAAACTGAGCTTCATCCAAAGCCTGCTTAATTGCCAAACTTTGAGTCGTGCCGTCGGGACGGGGAGCCGTGCTGTGGTATGCATCGCAGCTGTTACCATAGCCGCAAAGCTCAGCGTAGATCTTCGCACCACGCTTCTTGGCGTGTTCGTATTCCTCAAGCAACACAATACCTGAACCTTCAGCAATGACAAAACCAGCGCGGTTTTTGTTGAACGGTAAGGAAGCATGTTTCGGATCTTCTGCCTTGGTCAAAGCCTTGCAGTTGGCAAAGCCGCCGATAGACACGGGATTGATGCCCGCCTCCGAACCACCTGCGATGATGGCATCGGCATAGCCATGCTTGATGGCGCGATAGGCCTCACCGATACTGTGTGTACCCGTGGCGCAAGCCGTCACGATGGGCACGCAGGGGCCTTGAGCGTTGTAGCGGATGGCCACGCTACCCGAAGCCATATTGCCAATCATGGTGGGGATCATCAATGGTGAAATCCAACGTGCGCCTTCATCATAATAGGTCTTGACCCCTTTCATAATGGTGTCGAAGCCGCCAATACCAGAACCGACATACACGCCCAAACGGTCGGGGCTCATCTGCATGTCCTCGTTGTCCTTCATGGCCTGATAGGCTGCAGCCAGGGTATAGACTGCGAAACGGTCGTTGCGTTTGACAAAACCCTTATCAACGCCACAGGCTTCAGGGTTGAAATCCTTCAACTCGGCGGCGATTTTCACAGGAAGGTCAGTGGCATCAAATGATTTGATAAAGTCGATACCACAATAGCCTTTCATCAGGTTATCCCATATAGTCGGCAGGTCGTTGCCAATCGGCGAAACGGCGCCCATGCCGGTGATTACTACTCTTCTATTATTAGTATTCATATAATGTTGTAATTTTTTTCTCTGTTAGTATTTCCATAATGCTGAATTCGGAATGCTGAATGAGGTAAAAACCATAATTCATCATTCCGCATTCATCATTCAACATTCGATTAAAACTCCCATTCCCAAAGGCAGGCAGCAGAAACGAAACCTGCGCCAAAGGCACTCATAATGATTTTGTCACCTTCTTTGATCTTACCTGCTCTCAACATCTCGTCAAGCATAATCGGGATGCTGGCCGATGAGGTGTTGCCATACTTCTCGATGATGGTAGGATATTTCTCTTCAGGACCTCCAATGATATTGCGAATGCCATCAATGATACGCTTGTTGGCTTGATGGAGCATGAACCAAGTGATGTCTTCGTGGGTCAGGTGATTGTAATCCAACACATTCTGGATATCCTTAGCTGATTCGGTGACAGCGGTCTTGAACAGTTCCTTGCCTTTCATCACCAAGGGTTGGCCTTTGACATAGTGTTGTTCGAAAGGCGTAGCCTCCATGCCACGTTCGTAATACAACACATCGCGGTCGCTGATCATGGTGAGCTTCACATCCTTGAAGGCAGTGCCTTCGGTCAGAACCACGGCACCAGCACCATCGCCAAACAACACGCTACAATCTCTTTCGTGCCAGTTACAATATTTCGTGGGTTCTTCAGCGCACACAATCAGTATATTCTTGGCATGGCCCGCCTTAATCATGCTATCGGCAAGCATCAGGGCGTTGACAAAACCAGCACAAGCTACATTGATGTCGAGACCCGCACAGGTAACACCAATACGCTTTTGGATGATACAACTCAATCCAGGAGTGACGTGTTGGTTCGCCACATTCGAGACCAAAAGGAAATCTATCTGGTCAGTACGAAGCCCGGAGGCTTGGATAGCCTTGTCGGCGGCGTCAACGGCCAAGTCATATAAAGTTTCAGTAGATAAAAGGTGACGGGCTTGGATTCCTGTACGAGACGAGATCCAAGCATCGTTAGTGTCCAAAAAAGTTGCCAAGTCATCGTTGGTAACGGTAAGCGATGGCAATGAACTTCCAGTTCCAATTATTTTCATTTCGTTTTCGATTAGATTAAAAACTCGTCTTCATTTTTAAAACGCTGCAAAAGTACAGCATCACTTCACACCGCAGGAAAAATGTGCCGAATACGGGCCGAATGTGGCGAAAATCGGCCATTTGTGGCGAAATTTGGGCTTTTTTGTGGCGAAAATGCCAAAATTATAGGATTTATTTGGCGATTTTGATCCGTTTTTAGGCAAAAAAAGTCAACACAATAAGTAGATTCCCTGCGGGAATGGATTGTAATTGCATGTTTCAAAGCGGCGGTAAATGATGTCTACAAATCGTAAACGTCACATACCGCCGCAGTTTACAAAACAAACATTAAGCCATTCCCGCAGGGAATCTCATTTTACATTCCACCCATGCCTTGAGGAGTGCTGCCAGATTCTCCCTCACCTTGGCGAGCCATCTGCTCCAATTCCATCTTACCGAAGCGGAAGGTCACACCGACCGCCACACTGCGGGTGTTGTATTTGTAGGTGGAGTTCGACTGCACATACGGGCTGCTATTCGTCTGCCCAAATTGGTTCGTGTTAAAGATGTCGTTCGCGTTGACATACACCGACATCTTGCGGTCGAAGAAGTCGGCACGCAGACCCGCATTGACGCCGAACCAGCCTTTGCGTTCGCTGAACAGGGACTGTGTCGGCGAGCTGTAATAGCCCGATGCCGTCACTTCCAGTTTGTTCCACAGCTTTGCCCACATGTTGAGACGGAAACTGTAAGACCACATGTCTTTTTCATACTCATGTCCCTCATACTCCGTCTTGATATAGGAATCATACAGATTGGCATAGAAACGAAAGTTGAAGAAGCCGTTGGGGCGATACATCATATTGTACTCGAAACCCGCGTTATGGCTTTTGCCGACATTGACAGGATAACTGTAAGGAACTACGCGACCGTACAGCCAATGGTAACGAGAGACTTCTATCTTATTGACGTTGTTGGTCTTGCCGCGATAATAGGCAGACAGACCAACAGAGCCGAAGTTGTCCCAATACTTGGTCCAGCCTGCCTCAATGGAGTTGGTGAAGACGCGATCCAAATCGGGGTTGCCACTGCTGTAGCTGTCCTCGTTGTACATGGGGAAACGACTCAACTGCTCGGCTCCAGGCGCAGCAATGCGGCGCGTGTAGCTCAAACTGAAGTTGTGCATTGACTTGGTGCGATAAGACAGGTGAAGCGAAGGTCTCAGGCTGAAAAAATGCTTATTGAAGTTGTATTGCGACGAGTCGGGATAAGCACCTTTGACCAGCTCGCTGACAAAGCGGATGCCCGGCTTCACAGTGAAACCGCCAAACTTGTGCTGTAAGGTGATAAAGGCTTCGTTGTTCAATTCTGTGAACTTAGCATTGTAGGTACGGTAGACGTCTTTGTCCCACTCCCATGCCTCTTTATCCGAATTAGGATTGATCACAGTGTCGGTAACAAGACTTTGATGCTCAGGATCATAGCCAATAGTATAACCCACCGAAATCTCTCCGTTCTCAGAATAAGGACGGTTGTAGACAATCTCGCCCTCGACACCTGTGGAATGGTAGGAGCTGTTTTGACGCAACACACGGGTGTAGTCCATGGGCAAAGTGAATTTCCTTGTTGCTTCGCCATTTTCGCGTCCACCAAAACTCATCCCATTGACGCTAACGGAGAGGTTATGACCTTCATTGTTGAACTTATGCTGGTAATACAAGCCGTAATTAGCGAAGTATTGACTGTTTCTGCCATTAGTGCTTTCGCGCATATCGGTGGTCAGTACATTGGGCAGATACTCCTCCCTAAAAAAAGAGGTGTTGTTGGTAGCGTCACCCCAATTGGGCCATCCGCTCAACCATACATTCAAACTATTCGCTGTATCAATCTCATAATCCAAGCTGAAGAAACCGCCCGCGCCATACATATTGTTTTTGAAAAGCGTACTATCAATTTCATGATTGGCGAGAGCTCCGCTCGCATCGAACAGCGACTGGTCTATGAAGGAATTGCCTTTCCAATCGGAATAGCTGCCGTTGATGTAGGCATTGACCGTCAATTTTTCGTTCGACCAAACGTAGGAAGCCCAAGGGTCAATATAAGGATGGGTTGAGACGTTCACGCCGAAGCTGAAAAACTCGTTCTTCTGTACCTTAGCATTGGTAACGATGTTGATGATGCCGTCAGCCTTTGAGCCATAGCGCGCCGATGGGTTGGTGATGACCTCTACATGGTCGATGCTATTGGCGGGCAAGGTCTGGATGTAGGTCTTGAGGTTCTCGGCGGTCATGTGAGAAGGTTTGTCGTTGATCCACACCTCCACGCTTGATGTGCCGCGAAGACTAATGTTGCCTTCCACATCGACGCTCACGCCAGGGGCGTTTTGCAAAGCATCCGAAAGTGTACCCGTCTGAATACTGTTGTCTTCGGCAACGTTGTACATAGTCTTCTCCCCTTCCACTGCAAATAGAGGACGCTTCTCGATGATGGTCACCTCACTGAGTTTGGTGGAGCCCTCCTTGAGTTTCAGTTGACCGAGATTTTGGTTGCCTTTAACGGCCAACACCTGCTCGAAGGTTTGGAAGCCGATGGCCGACACTTGCAGACGGTAATCGCCGTTGGGTGCCACCAACTCGAACTGTCCTTTGTCGTCGGAAGCGGCACCGCTCACAAAGACGCTGTCGGCCTGGCGGAACAATCCCACATTGACGAAGGGAATGCCTTTGCCGTTGGCTTCCTCGACGATGGTTCCCGTCACTTTGTTTTGTGCCATTCCTGACAAAACGAAGCACCCTATGAGTGCAAAAAGGATATAAAAACGTTTGTACATAGCTCTTTTAAGTTGAAAAATTGAAGTTCGTGTTTAATTAATTTAATTGACTAACGATGATTGATTCGAATTATTATTTCACATTCCTATAATACTCAATGATTTTGCAACGGTAAAGGTATTCGTAACGCGCTTGCAGCAAGTCAGATTCAGCCTTGTGGTAACGGATTTTGCTCTCATTGAGTTCCAAAAGGGTCTTTTTCCCCATCTCAAAACCTGCATTGGCATATTCGTAGGCGACGCGGGAAGCCTCCAAACTGTTTTCCATGGCGGTCATTTTCTGTTCAGCGGCCTTGGCGTTGCCGTAGGCTTGCTGGATTTCCTTGCGCAGCGTTTTCTCAGTGTTTTCGAGGTTGAGCTGTTCGTCTGCGATGGAAAGTTCTGTCATCTTCACGCGGTATTTCGTCTTCATTCCGTTGAAGATCGGGATGTTGAGCGAAACACCGAGTTGCGTCCTGCTGTTGCGTTTCAACTGCTCGTTGACGGGCGTGTTGGGATAGTTTTCGGAGAAATAACGGTAAAGTCCGTTGGAATAGCCCGCGTAGAAACCCAACGTGGGAAGCCATGCCGACTTACTGGCTTTCAGGTCGTAATGACTCTTTTGCAATCGCAAGCGTGCGGCTTCCATAGCGGGTTGGTTCTGCAAAGCGTATGCAATGGTGGATTGCGTTGTGTAGGAAAGCGGTTCCTGATTGGCAAAGAACGCTTCCGGCTCGCTGATTTCAAAGCCTTCGCTGTCTTCAATTTCAAGAACTTGCGTCAGAGTAAGCAGACTCAGTGCCAAATCGGTCTCAGCCTGAGTGAATGTGGATTGGTCTAAGGCGAGCTGAGCCTGGCTTTCGTAGACATCGGCCTCGGCCAGGCGACCGCTTTCAAAAAGCTGTTGGGTCTTTTGCAACTGCTCGGCGGAGAGTTCCTTTTGCCTGCGGGCGATTTCCACCTGCTCCTTGCCGTAAAGCACTTGCATGTAAAATGCCATCACGTTGAGTTTGAGGTTGAGTTGGGCCGCTTCCTGGTCCATCTCGCTGGCTTGCAGGTTCAAGGCATCGGCTTTGGCGGTATTGTAGAGGCCCATACCCTGAAACAGCGGCAGTGAAAGATTGGCGCCAAACGAAGCCGAAGAGGAATTATCAGACACGTAAACACCTGTATATGAAGGCGATTGACCAAAGCCAAAGTATTCTCCTGCATTGGCACTCAAGGTGGGAAGCCAAGCGTTTTTGCTGGCTTTATATTGGTATTCAGCCTGCTGCCGTGCCAATTGGGTCTTTTTCAGGTCGAGGTTATGCTCAAGGGCATAGTCGATGCACTCGTCAAGCGTCCACACCTTTTGGGCTTGGACACTGAACATGGTTGCTATCAAGAGCGTCATTAAAAATGTGCGTTTCATTTTTCTTCGGTTTTTTCGTTTCCACGGATTTTGTCGCCTACCTGCAGTCCTTCCTTGACAACGATGTTCACGCCATCGGAAAGACCGACTTTAACAGCTTGCTTCTCAAATTGTTGCGGAGCATCTTCCTTGGTGCAGCGATACACGTATGTTTCGCCATCCTCATAGCTGATGCAGCTTTCGGGCACGGTCACGGCACCTTTCTCCCTGTCGAGGATGATTTCAGCGTTGGCGGAATAGCCAGCGCGGACAAAGATGTCATCAGGCAGGATGGCGCGGGCTTTCATCTCGAAGAAAACCGCACCGCTCTCTTGAGTGCCTTTGGGCGCGATGTATTCCAACACGGCATCAAACTTGCGGTCATTCATGGCTCCGATGGTCAAGGTCATGGGCATTCCTTCGTGGATTTTGCCCACCTCGGTTTCGTCGAGTTTACCCTTGAAAATCATGTCCTTCATGTTGGCGATGGTCGCAATGGTGGTGCCATCGTTGAAGGTGTTGGAGTTGATGACCGAGTTGCCGACCTTCACGGGAATGTCGAGGATCATGCCTGAAATAGTGGCCTTGATTTTCGTGTTGCTGTAGCCCGTCGCATTCTTCGAGATACCCTCCTTGATGATGTTCAGTTGGTCTTGGGCATTGCTATAGCTTTCTTTAGCCTGCTGGTATTCGAGTTGCGACTTCTCGAATTCCTCGGTGGAAATCAAGCCTTTAGCCTTCAGGTTTTGCTGGCGTTGGTAGGTTTTTTCCACGTTGTCTAAGTTCATCTTTGCCACGCGCACCTGCGACTCTGCAGCGGCGAGGTTGCTCACATCGGGGATGACCTTTACCACGGCGATGACTTCGCCTTGCTGCACCTGCTGGCCAGGCTCTTTCAGGATTTCTGAGATGATGCCCGACACTTGCGGCTTCATGGCCACTTCGTCACGCGGGTCGATTTGCCCAGTCACCACCGTCGATTTCTGGATGGTGTCGATTTTGGCCGTCTCGATTGCATAAATGACCTCCTTCGGCCTCGATTTCTTGTAGAGATATACGAAAGTCCAGATGACTCCTATTCCTAACAAGATGAAAAACAGAATTTTGAAAAACTTCTTCATAGTATTTGTATTTTATGATTTCGTTTTTGTTTAACTACGGATTAAACGGATTAAACAGATGCCAATATGAAAATTTGGCAGCCAAGGCTGCGGATTTCTACAGATCCGTACCAATCTGCAACGAAGTTGCAAAATTTCATCCGAGAAATATTCGTAAAATCTGCGTAATCCGTAGTTTCTTTTCATAATTATTCCTCCCTAATCGCATCAATAGCCTTAATCTGAATGGCTCTCCAAGCGGGCAAGACGCCGGCGAGGAGGCCTGAAATGATGACGATGATGGTGGCGGCAACTGCTGCACCGAAACCGAGGTTCGGGTCCTGGAACATCATGTTGTCGCTCGGCATGTTGGAAGTAATCATCCCCACGATAGCCATAATGCCTACACCGAAACACAAACCGACCAGACCCGCCAAAGTGGTGAGCAACAGGCTCTCCGACAGCACTTGACCGATGATATCCTTGGGCTTGGCCCCGATAGCGCGCCTTACACCAATTTCGCGAGTGCGTTCTTTCACCGTTACGAGCATAATGTTGCTTACCCCGATGATGCCCGACATCAACGTGCCCAAACCCACAATCCAGATGAGGATGTGAATGCCGAAAAACAGGCCTTTGAAGGCTTTGAAAATCTCCGATACGTTGAATGAGTTGATGGCATCCTCGTCGGTGGGCGCAATGTCGTGCCGCTGCTTGATGAGCTGTTTCAGGTCATCTTCAAAGCTCGTGATGGGCGTCTCGTCGTCAGCCACAATGGCAAAGAAACGAATCTTGTCACCTAAGGCATACACCTGCTGCATGGTTGTGTACGGCAGGATGACCGACTCGTCAATGGAGCCATTGATGTTGACATTGTCCGTGTAGGAACGTATCACCCCCACCACTTGAAAATATATTCCATTGATCTTGACCATCTTGCCTAATGGATTTTCACCTCGCTCAAACATGGTTTCATACACTTTCTTTCCCAAGAGGCACACCTTTCGGTTGGCAGAGATGTCGGTATCGTTGATGAAACGACCTTTCAGAATCTTCGACTTTTCAATCTCGTTGTATTCGGGCAGCACGCCTTTCACAGAGAAGCTACCGCCGCGACTGCCGTAAATCACGTTCTTGTCCTCGGTCGACCACACGCTGGCCTCGGGCGAGATGGCTTTGACACACGGGAAAGTTTCCTTGATGGCCTCCAAATCAGCCAATTGCATCGACCAAGAACGACCTTTTTGATAGCCTTTGTAAGGTTCGCTGGTTTCGCCAGTGAAGAAGAAAGCCGTATTGGGGGTCACGCCTTCCACCTGCTGCATCAGGCCGTTCTCGAAGCCGTTTCCCGTTGAGGAAAGCACGACAAGCAAGAAAATGCCCCAAAACACGCCGAAAGCCGTCAGCAAGCTGCGGGTCTTGTTGCGCGTGATGGTCTGCCAAATCTCGTGTATGCCGTCGAAGTCGAACATGATGCTTGGTTTTTATCTGTAATTCATTGCTTCAATAGGTTTGATTTTCACGGCGTTGCGGGCGGGGAAGAAACCAGCCAACACACCGCACACGATAAGCAAGGCCGTGGCCATCAGCACGATGCGGATGTCGATGCTTGGGACAATGTTCAAGGAGATTTCCTTGCCTTCCTGAACCTTAGCCAGAATATTGCCGCCGACTTCAGCCGCAATCATGCCGAGCCACATCCCGATATAGCCGAATATGGTGGTGATAATCAAGGATTCGGTGACGATGGAGACCAAAATCGAGCGCGACTTGGCGCCGAGGGCCTTGCGGATGCCGATTTCGTTGGTGCGCTCCTTCACGGTGATGCGCATGATGTTGCTCACACCCACGATGCCCGAAATGAGCATGGCGAAACCGATAATCCAGATGAAAAGTTCGAATGTGCGGAAAATTTTCATGGTTTGAAGGTATTCCTCTTGGGTACTACCGATGTAAACGGCGGAGGTGTCGTCGGGGTCAAACTCGTGCAAATGCGCCAATTGGGTGCGTAGATAATTGGTGAACGCCTCGTTGTCTTCCTTGGCTTCCAATCCATTGACCGTGAAACTCAGCCTCCAGTAACGACTGATCCGCCTGATGGATTTCAAAGTGGAAAAAGGAATGTAGCTTTCGCCACCATCGGAGTGTCTTTCTGCTTCGCAAACACCTACAACGTTGAAAGCCATATCGTTGATGATAATAAACTGGCCGAGCGGCGACACGCCTTCGCAAAAGAGCTTGTCGCGCAAAGTCTTATCAATAACAATGAACTTTTCGCTGTTTTTCTCGTCCTGCACGTTGATGAATCGTCCTTCCAACATCTTGACATTGTTGATGTCCTTGAAGACAGGTCTTACGCCGTTCACAAAAATGCTGTTCGATTTGTCGTTGAAAATGGCTGTGCCGCTGAAATAGCTGCTCGGCGACACCTGATCAACATGCTTGGCTTCGGTTTCCAAAAAACGTATATCCTTGTCGTTGAAATAGATGGCGCGGTTGGTACCATGCCCTTTAAACGGCTTTGAGGTTTCGCCCCAATATAGGGTATAGACGTTTCTGGACTGGTCGCTGAACTCCTCACCAATCGCGTTCATGATGCCATTGCCGGCAGCGAGCAGCACAATGAGGATGAAGATGCCCCACGAGATGGCGAATCCCGTGAGGAAAGTCCTCAACTTGTTGCGGCTCAAGGCCATGAATATTTCGCGCCAGAAGTCCATTAGTGAACGGTTTAAATTTGTTTGAAATATGCTTTAAGGTTAGACGCGTGCCATTGGCGGCTGTAAGCTATAAGCAGTAAGCTATAAGCTCGGTTACATCTAAGCTTATAGCTTATAGCTGATTGCTTAAAGCCAAACACTGTCTCGCGTCCATATAAACTAAACTTACTCATTTACTTTATCTCTTTACTAAAATCGATGCTGTCGGGGTTGTTGATTTCGATGTTTTCGATGACACCGTCTTTCAGGTGGATGATTTTGTTGGTTCTTAAGGCAATGCCTTTTTCGTGGGTGACGATGATCATGGTGATGCCGCTTTGGTTCACTTCGCGGAGGATTTGCATCACCTCGGCGGAAGTCTTGCTGTCCAAGGCACCCGTAGGTTCGTCGGCGAGGATGACTTTCGGTTGGGTCACCAAGGCGCGGGCCATCGAGACACGCTGTTTTTGTCCGCCGGAGAGTTCGTTGGGGTAGTGGTCGGCCCATTCCTTCAGGCCAAAGCGTTCCAGGTATTCCATCGCCAAATCGTTACGTTTCTTACGGCTCACGTTTTGGTAGTACAAAGGTAACGCCACGTTTTCCATGGCGGTTTTGAAGGGGATGAGGTTGAACGACTGGAAGATGAATCCGATGGTACGGTTGCGCATGTCGGCGGCCTCGTTTTCGCTGAGGTTTTTGACGAGTTTTCCGTTGAGGTAATATTCACCTGAGTCGTAATTGTCGAGGATGCCCAATATATTTAATAAGGTGGATTTCCCCGAGCCCGAAGCTCCCATAATGCTGACCATTTCTCCTTCTGCAACCTCCAAATCGATGCCTTTCAGCACGTGCAGAGGCTGGGCTCCAAAGTAGGTCTTGTTTATTTTCTCCAATCGAATCATCGCCTTGTTAATTAACTGTTCAAAAGTAAAATGCAATCTGTTTTGACTTCGAGACTTCGGGACACGGGACTTTTTGACCATGACCATTGACAATGACTATGACCGCTTTCATGAGAATGCTGAAGTTTCAGCCTTTGGTTGAAGTGGTCATTGTCATAGTCACAAGTCATAGTCCCGCAGTCTTGCTTCATACCACCCATTTCCCATAGGTAATACGTAGAAAAACCGCTTTTGTTACATCCAGACAAAAACAATTGCCGTTTTCCGTTTTCGTTTGACAATCCGTATGTTGCACTATTTAGAATTAGTGTATTAGTTTATTAGAACACTGCAAAAGTACAACTTTTTTGAATATGTCAAGAAAATAGTGAGATTTTTTTCTTTTTTTTCTGCGGGTACGTCATTGCTAGCGAAGTGACGCCATGTTGTTCCGCTGGATTTGCAATCCAGCGGTCTTGAAAATGGGGATTTAAAATCCCCCACTCACGGCTGTCGGATTGCAAATTCGCTAGAAACTTATTAATCAGACGTTTGCAAAAGCGCCAACACCGATCATCATTCCAATTCCTCCAACGGATTGTACTTGTTCTTAATGGCAATCAACGTCATTTTCCTATCCGTCGGTTCAATGGAGATGCCTTGTGGCTCAAGGATCGTTTTCAAATCATCAATGGTGTAATCCTTTCTGTAATTCGAATAACCAATATCCTTCACATACAAACTATCGTACAAGCTGTTTCCTGCATAGGCATTTGTGGAGCTCCCCCTATAAGCATCACTTGGGATTTCGGTAAAGACCGGCAGCCCAATATCCTGACGAATCAGCCCAATCAGCATTTTATAAGGCATCAACCCTCCTTGTTGGCCATAAACGAGCTTCGACTGGTCGGTTATGTGCATCCTATACGCTTGCGTCACCGTCGTGTCTATTTCTATCAAACCTTCTTCTGCAAGCGTGTTGATTAGCCGATGATAGTTAATGGGGTCTTGCTTAAAAGTGAGGTTAAAATGACATTTGGGATATTCTTCATAGTTGACCATAGCAAGCGTTAACGTATCATAATTGGGATCCATGCCTTGGTTCCACACATCATAAAACATGGCTTGGTTGGCAAAGCCTGCCACATTGCCAAAATAAGAGTTCTCGACATAGTTCGTGTAGAACTTGTTTGACCTGTCCAAATCCTTATCTTCAACCAACACCGTGCGCATTTCATGGCGGAAATCTTCATTTTCGATGACCCTCACCTCTTTATTGATGGAATTGAAGCCAATGAAAAAGGGTATGGCAAGAAGTGAATTGTTTGCCACATGAAACACAATCGACCAAAAAAGATTGTAGTTAATCACAAGATATGAGGCCACCAAGCCAAAACCGAATTTTTCCAAAACAGAAACGAACAATATGAATTTCTGTCCTTCATCATTGTAATTGCCCGCATGAGCCACTGCGAACACTGCCGATGATAGCAGCATAAGAGAGAACAACTTCTTTTCCCTGTCTTCACGGAAATAAACGAGTATAGACACTCCGCAAACTATGGTTAATAAAGACAGCCACCATCCAACAGCAAGAGCAAACAAAGCCATCAGAATTATTGATGTTATGCCTGTCCATAGTTTTCCGTTTCCCCATAACCTGAAAACAAACTCCTCCATGACAGGGCCAATGATGCCAATATACAGAACGACAGGCAAAATGCCAAACCGATATACCATACTATAGATAGCATCCATCAGTGGAGTGTCAAACCCTTCTAAACTCTCACCTTTAATTATTATAATAGTAAGGCAAACCGCGATGATGCCAAGGCCCCACCATAAAGCCCATCTAAAAAGCTTCGGTTTGTTCGTTCTCTGTTTAACAGTTCTTTCCATAGGATTACGAGTTTTTAATGCTTATCAAACGCATGATTCCGAGTTTTTATTGCTTAATCAGACGTTCGCAGAACGCCTCCAATTCCTCCTTCGACGACCATTCCCTCATGATGAAAAAACATCCGTTGTCAAGGTTTCTCATGATTTTCCACTCCTGCACCACTACCCCATCGATTGAAACCGCACCTCTCTTACCCGTGAGACGTTTGGTATATTCATGCCAAAGTTGGTATGCTTCTGGTGTCAGCCACACAATCATCGGAACGGATCTATTGCTTGGGTATTTGCAGGGCTTGGTTACATACACCCTTTGCACTATGGGCTTGCCGCCCAAAATCGCCGAACTGATGGCCGGACCTTCTTGGGAGTTTTTTTTCATACAATAAAGCCTCACCTCCTCGAGATTGTTTTCATCTTGTCTCCAACTATGTATCGCTTCATTGCCCACTTCTATTGTCACCTTCCGCTGTTGCCCTCTCATAAGAACGCAACGACCAGGATCTAAGATTTGTAACAGTTCTGGGACATCCTTTTCGGGGACGACCGTATCGGCAAAGACTTCCCAAATGGCAAGTTTCCCTTCCGTCGAATGGTCGTCAGCAGGCCGTACATACTCCACCGTACGCCACATCGGAGGCAGTTTCAGATGCGAAGCAACAATCATATAAGCCCAAACATCAAGGCCAAGGAACGTGACAAACATGGCGACACAGAACCACTTTTGCCTACTGCCGAATCCCGTTCTCTTGTCCGTTGGGTTTTCTGAGGCCTCTATCTTTTGGATAATATCGTCACAAGGTCGTGTTACATGGCGAAACCCAATCACCCCAATTCCCACAAAAAACACAAGCGTAAAACAAAGCACAGCGAGGAATCTGCCAAAGCTCGGAAAGTAATCGTATCCAGTATGAGCAAACAAGCCCACACTTAGGATTAACATGGGAACAGCGCTTAGGATCGTAAATAATGTGAAGAGTTTCTTGAATCTTCGGGCTTGGTTGGAAAGCGTCAGTAAGTCGTTGTTCTCTATGGTTTTGACGTGCAATTTTCTCAGCATCCACATCTCTACGGCAAAGCTCACCAAGTAATAGGACATCCAAAACAGCCTCAGCGAAAGATTGTTGCCAAATTCCCATTTGGTGATCAGCAGACCGCAGAGGAGCGCAACTGGATAGAGTAGGTATTGTTTCCAACGGTAGCGCATATAGAAATCCACGTTGCTCCTGATGGACGACTTCATCAGCCGGTCATTGACAATTTCCTGTTGGTCAAACTGTTGCTTCAGCGTTTCGTATTGCGCTTTCAGTTGGTCCAGTTCGGAGAGGTTATTGTTATCGTTGTTTTCCATGATGATTCCCTTTCATTCGTTTTTCGACATTTTCACCAGTTTATCCTTGATGCGCGCCAACCTCACGCCCACGTTGTTCGGCGTGATGCCGATGATGGCCCCGATTTCGTCGTAGGTAATGCCTTCGAGCCAAAGCAAGATGAGGCTTCGTTCAATAAGGTCGAGGCGCGAGATGCGGTCGTAGAGTTCGCGGATTTGTTGCGTCTTGGGGTCGTCGGCCTCGTAAGGGTCGATGTCCACCGTCAGCGGGACGGTTTCGATGCGCCGACGTTCCTTCTTGTCCTGGTTGATGGCCGTATTGAGTGCCACACGATAGATCCATGTCCGCGCGGTGCTGCGTCCCTCGTAGTTGTCGAAGCCGTTCCAAAGCCTGATGAGGATTTCCTGAAACAGGTCATCGATTTCGGCCTTGTTGCGCGAGAACATGTAGCACACCGTGTAGATGGTCCGCTTGTGCTGTCGCACCAAGAGTTCAAACTGATGTTCCTTGTCGTTATTCATAATGCGTTTTTCGTTGCAACGTTCATTATGTTAGACAACAAAGGTAGGGAATTATTACAAGCTGAAAGATTTTTCTTAATTTTGCAGCCTCAAAAGACAAACACCTTAATTAATATGATCACCCAAGACCAACTTAAAGACTTATGTAAGAGGATTGATGCCTTGAGGAGGTATCTTTGACGTCGACAGACGTACCATCGAAGCACAAGAATTAGACGAAAAAACACAAGACCCGCAGTTCTGGGCCGACCCCAAGGCTGCCGAAGCCACCATGAAGAAAGTGCGCGAGGTGAAAGGCTGGCTCAACGGATATAAGGAAGCCGAAGACGCTGGCAACGACCTCACCGTGCTCTTCGACTTTGCCAAGGAAGGCGAAGCCACAGAGGAAGAAGTAGATGAGCAATACAACGCCACCCTTCAAATCGTGGAGAACCTGGAGTTCAAGAACATGCTGCGCGAAGAGGCCGACCCAATGAGCGCCGTGCTGAAAATCAACGCAGGCGCAGGCGGCACCGAGGCCCAAGACTGGGCTCAGATGCTCATGCGCATGTATATGCGTTACGCCGAAAACCACAAATACAAACTCACCATATCGAACCTCTTGGAAGCCGACGATGCCGGCATCAAGCAGGTGACCATGAAGATTGAAGGCGACTATGCGTATGGCTACCTGAAAGGCGAGAACGGCGTGCACCGCTTGGTACGCGTCAGCCCTTACAACGCCCAAGGCAAGCGCATGACCTCGTTCGCCTCGGTGTTTGTCACCCCTCTCGTCGACGACACCATCGAAATCGTCATCGAGCAGTCGCGCTTGTCGTGGGACACCTTCCGCAGTGGCGGTGCAGGTGGACAGAACGTGAACAAGGTGGAATCGGGCGTGCGTTTGCGCTACCAATATAAGGACCCGTACACGGGCGAGGAAGAGGAAATCCTCATCGAAAACACCGAGACCCGCGACCAGCCCAAGAACCGCGAGAACGCCTTGCGCCTCCTGAAGTCACAACTCTACGACCGCGAGATGCGTCACCGCATGGAAGAGCAAAACAAGATTGAAGCGGGCAAGCTGAAGATCGAATGGGGCTCACAAATTCGTTCTTATGTCTTCGACGACCGCCGTGTAAAAGACCATCGTACCAACTACCAGACCTCTGACGTTCAAAGCGTTATGGATGGCAACATTGATGCGTTCTTGAAAGCTTATTTGATGGAATTTGGTGGTAAAAAGGAATAAGACTGTGGCACGAATTTTGTAAATAGTAAATATTATCAATAAAAATCCTAAATCAATTATAAATGAAAAAGTTAAGTATCATTACCGCTTTCATCGCCATACTCTTCTGTTGCATGGGCACTACAATGGCGCAAAACGACAACAGTAACCCTGGTATCACCAAATTTGTTGGTCAGTACTTTCCCAAAGCTAATGTTCTTATGGTGAATACTGAATGGGATGAGTACGAAGTAACTTTGAGCGATGGCACTCAAATCGAATTCACTCGCTCCCCCGAATGGAAAAGAATCGACTGTGAGCATTCCACTATTTATACAAATGTGCCCGCAGAACTCATCCCCGAGCCCATCGCCAACTACGTGAAAACCAACTTTGCTGATCAAAGCATCAAAAAAATTGAAAAAAAACGCAGAGGTTGGGATATTGAACTGAATAGTGAACTTGAAATCAAGTTTAACAAGAACTTCGTTGTAACTAAAATCGACGATTAATCCTTGCAACAAAACAACTACTCAAGCGGCTTGAAAGACTTCAAGCCGCTTTTTGTTTGCTTTTTTAGGCGCAACCGTACATTTTGTTTTTCAAAAACTGTAATTTTGCGGCAAATAAACAGACAAACTATGGTCACCTTCTTTATCGCTTTGGCCGTCCTCATTCTCGGCTATTTCATTTATGGAAATTTCGTTGAAAAGTTGTTTGGCGCCGACCCACAAAGGGCCACACCTGCCACTACCATGGCCGATGGCGTCGACTATGTGCCGATGAAGCCTTGGCGCATCTTCCTCATCCAGTTTCTTAATATCGCGGGAGTAGGCCCTATCATCGGAGCCATCATGGGGCGCAGTTTGGTACAGCCTCTTTCCTTTGGATTGTGTTGGGTAGCATCTTCGCCGGTGCCGTCCACGACTATCTGGCTGGCATGATATCTTTGCGCGACAAGGGCGCGAGCCTACCCGAAATCCACGGCACTTATTTGGGCAATGGTGCCAAACAGGTGATGCGTGCCTTCACAATCATCTTAATGATTTTGGTCGGCGTAGTTTTCGTCAACACCCCTGCCACGCTGCTCAACGCACACTTTACACAGGGCTGGAATCCTTATATCTGGATTGGCATCATCTTGGCTTACTACCTGATTGCCACCTTGTTACCAATCGACAAGGTTATCGGCAAGATCTATCCCATCTTCGGCATCTTGCTGTTGGGCATGGCTGTGGCCATCTTTGTGGCTTTCCTCATCTACAAGCCCGAGATTCCCGAATTGTGGAGCGGCATGCAAAACCGTCACCCTGACGCGGCCAACAACCCCATCTTCCCGATGATGTTCATCAGCATCGCTTGCGGTGCCATCTCGGGTTTCCATGCCACGCAGTCCCCACTGATGGCGCGTTGCATGGTGAATGAGAAACAAGGTCGCCCGATTTTCTATGGTGCCATGATTACGGAAGGCGTAGTTGCACTCATCTGGGCTGCCGCTGCCGCTTATTTCTTTGGTCCCGACAGCGTTGTGGATGTGACGGGCAAGAGCGGTGCTGCCATTGTGGGCGTCATCGCCAACACGTGGTTCACGCCTATCATCGCCACCATCACCATCTTGGGTGTCATCAGTGCTGCCGTCACCTCAGGCGACACGGCACTGCGTTCGGCACGACTCATCATCGCCGATTTCATGCACTATGACCAAAAGCCCATCAAGAATCGCCTGATTGTGGCTATCCCGATGTTTGTTGTCACTGCTGCCATCTTGGTCTACAGCATATCCGATGCCAAAGGCTTCCAGGTCATTTGGCGTTACTTTGCCTGGGCCAACCAAGTCTTGGCTACAGTCACACTTTGGGCCATCTCGGTATATCTGGCTAAAAACAAAGGAAAACTTTGGTATCTTATCACCCTCGTCCCTGCCCTGTTCATGACCATGGTAACGGGTTGCTTCCTCTTCGTCGCCAAGGCTGCCGACGGCGGTTTGGGTTCACTTCTATCACGTCCTGTCGGTTATGGCATCGGTGCAGCCATCACCGTATTGGGATTGGTTCTGTTTGTGATGTTTTTAAAGAGAAACGAGAAAACAATCTAACAACTTCTACACAACAAAATGCCCAATTGGGCTCCTGATTGGGCATTTTTCATTTTAGGGAGAAGCCGACCTCAAAGGCTCCTTTTCCAATATCTTGATAAGGCAAATGCCATTCATTGGCTTGTGCCATCCACTTTTCGGCCAAATAGCGAGGCATCGCCCCGTCAATGAGGAGCAACTTGGTGTCGTATGCATTTACAACGGACTGCACATCAGGGCTTTGTCTTTGCGAAACCAATAGATAATCCACAGGAAGTCGGTAGGAAAGGCTATCCTCGACTTGTTCCTCTTCCCAAAGTGCAAACAGTTTTCCTTCAAACGAAACGAGATTCGACTTTTTGCACAGGTAATCCCCTACAAAATCCTCGTTTAGTCGAATCGTTTCGGGATGCGACGAAAGATGACGTTTCGTCCATATGCCCCTTAGGCTGTAATCCACAGCAGATTCGTCGGACATCAGCGCAGAGTCGGCCAATAACAGATGCTCCCTTCCCATAACAAAATCAACCGCAGTATGTCCACGAAGACTGAACACCGTCATTCCTTTCTGACTATCAGATTGATACAAACGAACTGTCACCGATATCATCATCAACAGCAGCGCCGACAACACGCCAATGAACATCCGCCGCTTCTTCAATGCCACGCACAACAATAGCATTATAAAGGCAAGCAATAGCATAGAAAACTCAAACTCACTGACATACAAACCTTTGACTATCGAGAAAGGCAAACGTTCTATCCATGAAACGATGGCGTTCATCACATACACTGAGCCCCAAACCAGATAGCCGACAAGTACGTTTACGTATGGAATCCACGACACGAGCAACAGAACCATCCCGCTGATGACCACGATGAACGAAATCGGAGTCATGAACAGGTTGCTCAACCAGAAATAAGTGGTGAACTGATTGAAATAGAACAATGTAAACGGGATTGTCGCGATTTGTGCCGAAAGTGCCACCGCCGTAACATTCCAAATTTTGTCGAGAAGTTTGTTTTTGATGACAAACCAACTGTATATTGGTCTTTGCAGCACCACAATGCCAATCACAGCAGCATACGACAGCTGGAAACCGATTTCGAACAAATTGTTCGGATTGATACAAAGCAGGATAAACGCTGAAGCCGCTATCGAATTGATGACGAATCCTTTACGATGAATCACCTCACCAATGATGACGAAAGAAATCATCAATGAGGCACGTAAAATGGAGGGCGACAGACCTGCAATGAGCGCATAAAACCATATCAAGGCCAACAAAAGCACCTGCTTCAAGGTCTTCTGCCATTTTTTCCGATTGAGAAAACCCAACAGTAAATTCGCCAGCAGATAGATAATCCCGACATGCATGCCCGAAACACAGAGGATATGCATGGAGCCCGCAGCCACATAGTTTTTGCGCACCTCATCGGCAAGTTTGTCATCATACCCCAAAAGAATAGCCGAAGCTACGGCAAATTCATCGTCATTCAACCCGCTTCGATGCAAGGAAGCCAACAATGTATTACGAAATCGATAGGAGAAGGCATACAAGGGATTGGCGTTATTTACCTCCAAATCAATCCAATCTTCATCTTTCAGATAGGTCTGTCCTGTAATGCCTTTCCTAAGCAGATAAGTACGATAGTCAAACTCCTCAGGATTCAGAGGAGGTTGCAATTCGCGGATTGGAGTGGGTATGGCAACCAAGTCACCATAATGCAACGCAAAAGCAGAGTTTGTCTTCGAAAAATAAGCCATAACCTTTCCCGTGACAGCACGCGATGGCAAGCTATCGCCAAACTGATACTCCAAGCTCAAAACCGCTCGAATGGAGTTTGCTTTTTCAACAGGATCATCATATATGCGTGCAACATAACAACTTGCATCTGTCTCAAAGTTACGGAAGTAATCTTTACTTGTCTCCGATTCATGGACGCGAGTCAAGGCATACCCTGCCATGACAAGATAACACGCCATGATGGTTCCAAACACCCAGTTAAAGCGATAGCTTTTCAGGACAAAAGCAGTCAGTGCTGCCATGGCCAACAATGCAAAAGCAACGAAAACGACAGTCATCGGAGCGAGCTGCAAAGAAGGCAGGTTAACACAGAACCAAACACCCAAAGCAAAGGGTATCAATATTCTAACAAAGGGATATTTGCTCCAGTCTGACATCATTGAGATTTATCTTGATTTATACGGTTTCTGATTGAAATCACAAGCATCGGCGACAGGTTTTTGGAGTGGTAACATAATTGCCAGTCGGACTTCCAAGTTTTGCAGTCGTCGTTGGCCCAAAGTTTCATGCGCGATATCCCCCCAACCTTCAAACGCAACTTCTCCATTGACTTCGCCTTGTGAGAAATTGCTCAATACACTGACACCATAGCCAAGGTCAAGTTTACAAAGCAGGGCCCTACGTCCAGTCTTCAAATGAGCGCACAATCCAACACCTGCCATCGCGCTCAAGTCAAAGGGCAACATCAAAGCCTCGTTGAGCCCGCTTTCGAAAGATTTCGAAGGAAAACTCGGATCATCGTAAGTGCGTTCCCAACTGACCTTCCCTCCCGTCCAAACACTTAGGCGTGGAGCGAGGTACACATAGGGTCGCAAGTTCCCTTCGTCGCCGAAATAAAACGATAATGGGATACGCAAATCAATACCATTCATGGTTATATCGTATTTCACATGGGCAAATGTCGTCGAAGAATAGCTCGTCTGGAATTCGGTGTTGAATGTCTTTTGACCACCACGCATGGCATAGGAAACATCCAATCCGACCGAAAAATGGGGCATAGTGTTCCATTCAGCAGCGAGGCCAAAAGTCGGGTCGAAAACAGGACGCATCGAAGACTTTGTCACAGAGCTATAAATCAAGTCATTGGCTGCATAACTACCCGTAATGCCAAGGCTAAAAGCCCTTTTGAAGTCGTTTTTTTTCTTCAGCGGTTTGGCAAACTGAGCCTGTACCGAAAGCATCGCTGACAAAACGAAAACCAAAATGCAGACTCGCTTCTTCATGGCTTCATTGATTTTTGGGGATGAAACAAGGAATCGGTGAACCAAGAGCATTGCTCTGCCAAGCCATCCCTGTCTTTGAGGATGAAAATGGAATTGACCGGATAGGCCAAAGGAGGAATAATGGAATCGTTGTATTTCAGTATTTTATAACCATATATAAAATTCTTTATGCCTTCATTGGTCAGAGTACCCGACATAAGAACGGCATATTCCGGTGCACCTTCGATTTGCGGCGACTCATAGAAATAGGCAGTGAAATCATCACCTCTACCGGTCAAATATACGGGGGAAACCATTTTACAACGGAATTCCTCCGAATTCATTCCGACATAATCCGCCATTTGCAGATACTGTCGGCTTAATTTGTGGAGATAGGTTATGGGTGAAAGACCACCTGGTTCAGGAGCATAGGGGGGCTGCAAGTTAGTGGCCACATACACGTGCTGCGACCTAAATTCCAACTCTACTACGGGAGGGCAATCGCCAAAATGCACATTCTCCTCGCCAAACATCATCAGCAAATCTTCTGGAAGATAATCAGTTATAAAAGGAATCTCTTGTGGGTCGTTGACCAAAACCGATGTATCGCCCTCTTTGAGGCAAGAAGTCAGCGACAGCATGACAGCCAACGCAAACAAAAACCGTTTCAGTAGTTTCCTTTTCATGGTTTTGTTACATTATCTTTCGAGCAACACTTTTCGGGTGGAACACACTCCCTCTCCTCGCAACATGAAATAATACAATCCGCTGCACAAGTTCGGCATGGAGAAAGTCTTTTCTTTGCAGCAACCGGAATCTAAACAAAATGCATCAACTTTCTGACCCAAAACATTGTATACCGACACCTCAACTAGGCCTTCTAACGCTCCGAGACGCAAAGTCAGCTGTCCTTTTGTTGGATTTGGGTACACTTCAAAAAAGCAATCGGAATTATCCTCCACATCATAATATGAGGTTTGAACGAAAAACATTTCGTGAACCGTATCACAAGCATTAACGGCATAGGCATGAAGCATGACTGGATCCAGCAGGAAGGTGTAAATCAACATGGTGCAAGTCTCACCCTTTCCATGGGGTTCCAGTTTCCAATTCGGATTATCAACTTGCCATATCACCGTATCTATTTCATTCACAGAGTTATCAAGCAAAATGGAATACTCATTCCTGCTAGCGTGAATCTCGCTGCCACCAATGGGCCAATGGTTGCCGACAATCTGAAATCTTGGAGCACTCCCGACGATGTTAACCGTTATGAAAAACGAACTGTCGCATCCAAAAATGTTGGTTCCCTCAAACTCAGAATGCATCGAATGATGATACACTTGGTCGAACAACACCAAAGAATCACAGACCTCGTAGTTCCCATAGAAATAAAAAGGTTCTCCTACATGGATCACGATGCTCATGGTGTCATTAATAGGTTCCAAAGTCAGCGTGTTGAATCCTGAGACATAAGCTTCAACATAAAAATCGCCTATGTGGGGATAACAATACATGGTTTCAACACCTTGAGCCGTCATTCCATCGCCGAAATTCCAATCCACCTGTTCAACGATATAATTGGTCACCACACGCATCTCGACACAGCCTTCACTACACATGTACAGGCCATCATGATACGATCCGCTCCACAGTCCGTTAACATACATCTTTGCATTGAGTGTTAACACATTAGCACCAACACAATAGGCATACCCCCTCGCCTCACCGAAACCATAAACGTGGGCTATCAGCCCCGACTCACACTTAAGATGATGCGTGCCATGCGCTATCTCCTTCCTAATGAAGCAAAAGTCGCCATTACCGTTAACATTTTGAAAATCGGCGCTGTTTAAAGGTACTCCATCGAGAAGAAGCTGGTCATTGTCTAAGCGATGCACAACGATATTGACATAATGGTGTTCTATGGAGGCCAAATCATGTTCGTTGTCGAAAGTGCAGAAAGTCACCTCCTTAACCCTTTGCTCGATGGGAGGGATCCAGACCATCGAAGGGTCGCCAAGTCGGTGTGGAGACTGTTCGAAAGGGTCTTCCCAACTCGTATGATATAGGTAAACAACGCTGGGCTCAGTGGTTTCAATGAAGCAGGATCCGTCGTCGCTTAAAAGGTCAAACTCAAAGGAATCGCCATAGCCGATAATGGAGATTTCCTCGCCATCTCGATAGATGAAGTTGTCGTCGGCAGACGAAGTGATTTTCACGATGTCGCGAGCACGGCCTTCAGAAGAAGTGACCACAAAACGTTTCCCCCATGAATCGACGGGTAGAGCCTGCTCAAAGATGTGGTCGCGACCATTCGAAGCGTCGCCAGGGATACGAGTGATGGTGTTTCCATTGAAGACTGCGATTTTCTTTCCATTACGGGCAAACACCGTACTTCCCGAAAGATCACGCCACTCCGTCTTGTTGTTCGACCTTACGAAATACGTCTGACCCGCCGACATTGAAACCGTGAAGGCTTCTCCTGGGTTGTGACCTTTCAGTGTAGCCACAGAAGGCGTGATTTCCACTTCGGTATCATCCTCAACAGCAACGATAAGAAAAGAGCTGGTTTCCTTTTGACGACTATTGACATTGTCACTTATCGACTGCTGGTCGGATTGAATAATATATTCAGAACCAAGACTTTCCACAGGAAGCACAAAAGATGCGTCGAAGGAATACGTGGCCATGTTGCTGATGAAAACCGATACGGTATCGGAAGCCGTCAGCACGATAGCTTTATTATCGATTGACTCCTCATTGCCTTCATTGTAGGCCCAAGTTTCAGGAATATCAAGAAAGACGATGCCATTGTCTTCAACCGAAAAACTAATGCTTTCAGTCGGGTTGCAAGCTCTTCTTACCGTGCCAGTGCAAGCTCGATTCGCGCTAACCATCACAGTGTTCTCAACCCATGATGAAAGATTGCCGTCATATTCCCGATAACCGTTTTGCATAAAGGAAATCCAAAACTCCTTCCCTTGAGAGGAATTCTGCGCCGTCATCATCGAAAAAGCGGCGAAAAGCAGAAGAAGCAATAGTGTGGATTTCTTTTTCACGGCATTTCGGATAAATTATCGCTGCAAATATAGAATAAAAAATTTAAAAACAAACGATAAAACGACAAAAATTTAGATTAAAAAGGATTTTTTATTATTGCTGTCCGCTAAAATTCAAAATAGAGGGGAACACTTGTCCTCGATGCACTAAAATAGGCGATATGTGCTTTTTTTCTGAAGAGTAAGCCTCCCGGTCAAAAAAGGGTCAGTTCAGGGGGCG
>Ga0247611_10000580_pt1 | contig 73951 bp, 62 predicted proteins | sample 177DNAGHGhighgp2_FD_192422 | JGI IMG/M metagenome (GOLD analysis project Ga0247611, IMG submission 192422) | Sheep rumen microbial communities from Palmerston North, Manawatu-Wanganui, New Zealand - 1770 DNA GHGhigh gp2 | ecosystem: Host-associated > Mammals > Digestive system > Stomach > Rumen...
ATGTCGAAATCGTTGGTCATTGTGCCGATATGCAGGAGGCGGTGAACCTCATCCACAAACGCCAAGCCTACTGCCTGATTTACATTCCTGCCGACTTCGACCGAGCCTTGATGGAAGGTCGGCAGGCGATCGTCGAGCTGTATTCCGATATGGGCAGTTTGTTGTACTACAAGGCGGTGCTGTCGTCGTGTACCGAAGTTTCGTTGGCGATGAACAAGGACATCAAAGCGCAACGACTGGTGGGCGCGACAGAAAAGCAGGTCTCCACTTTTGCTTATCCCATTGAATATGAGTATGTCCCGATGTTCAATACACAGAATGGCTTCGCCTCATTTCTCATTCCGGCGGTCTTGGTGTTGCTAATCCAGCAGACGATGGTACTGGGCATTGGTATGATGGCAGGGGAGGAGCGCGAGAAGAAACGCCGGGGCATCCTCGAACCGCACGTCATCGGAAAACGGCCCATCGAAATGCTTTTGGGCAAAGGAGCGGCTTATTTGGCTATCTATGTGGTGGTTTCGGCCTATGTCTTTTGTGTGGTGCCGCGCTTGTTCCATTTGGTTCAAATAGGCCATTGGACTGATTTGGTGGCGTTTTTGTTCCCTTATCTGTTGGCCTGCGTTTTCTTCAGTATGACCATTTCGGGCATTGCCCATAATCGTGAGGTGTTCATCATCATGTTTGTGTTTGCCTCGGTGCCATTGCTGTTCATTTCGGGCATTTCGTGGCCTTCGTGCGCCGTGCCGCCGTTTTGGGAAGCCGTTTCGTGGTTCTTCCCTTCCACCTTCGGCATCAACGGTTTTGTGAAGATCAGCAGCATGGGTGCCCTGCTTCGTGACGTGCATCCCGAATTAGTTGGCCTTTGGATTCAGGTTGTCGTTTATGGCATCACGGCGTGGTTGGTCTATTATCGGTCATACGGTCGCCACCTGAAGGACATCATCGAAGTGGCAGAGGAGAAATTGCAGGCTCGTTGGGCCGAGTATATGTGATTTTGGTGTTCCGCACACTCCATGTCCGATAATTCACTACCTTTGCCGAAAATTTCAGCGATGCCCGAAAACATTGAAAAGTTCCTGAACCGCGTGGCCGAAGCCGCCGAAAGAAGCACTCTCGTGAAGATGACCTTGAGCAAGCCTGCACAGAAAAACGACGAGTTGCGCAATGTGTATGTCAAGCCTGTCCTGATAAAGGACAAGCTTTTGTATGCTTTCACATACCGTTATGTGCGCCGTGACGAGGTCAAAAACTACGATGCCGCGCAGATGCTCGAGATGCTGAGAGAGATGCTGCCGTCACGTTTTATGAACGCTGTCCTCTTCACTGTTGACGAGGATGTCACATTGCTTGTCTCCAACAAGGGCAAGGCAACTATACAGACAAAGAAAGTCAAAGAGGAGCGCGAGCGTAATCTCGACCACGACAAGACAAAGAACATTGTGCTCGACCCGAATAGTCCATGTTGGTTCCATCTAGGCTTGACAACCCGTGAGGGTGCTGTTAAAGCTGACATGCAGCACAAGTTCAAGCAGATCTACAAATATGCCGAGATTGTTGAAAGCCTTGTCAAACCTGTCCGTTTCAAGAACGATACCGTTGCAGTGGCCGATATGGGGGCTGGTAAGGGCTACCTGACATTTGCCTTGCGCGAGGTGCTCACGCAAAAGGCTGGACTGCATGCTATAATAAAAGGTGTGGAGCTGCGCGCGGAACTGGTGGACAAAATAAATGCAATTATCAGTCAGCTCGGCATCAATGACATGGAGTTTGTGCAAGGCAGCATCGCCGACTACAAGCCCCAGCAACTTGATGTCATGGTTGCCCTGCATGCCTGCGACACTGCTACTGACGATGCCATAGCGGTAGGGGTGAAATCAGGTGCGGAATTGATAATATGTGCCCCGTGCTGCCATAAACAGATACGACGTGAGATGGAACGCTCGGGCAAGAAGGACGATTTGACCCGTTTCGGAATCCTCATGGAACGTCAGGCTGCTATGGTTACGGATGCCATACGCGCCTTGGCACTTGAATATTTCGGATATAAGGTGCAAATCATGGAATTTATCGAGATGGAGGACACCCCGAAAAATATTCTTCTTGTAGGGCAAAAACATAATAATAATGTTGATAAGACAGATATCGTGCTTAGAATCAATGCTTTGAAACAACAGTATGGCATCTCTCAGCATTACATAGAGAAGGCCTTGAATATTAATTTTGGATTTTTTTCAAAAAAATAGTCGGGCATTTCATTTTAATTTGTATCTTCGTGCAACTTTTTCAAACAAACAAAAAACTAAAAAATAAAGATATGCAAAACATTGATTGGGCCAATCTAACTTTTGGCTATTTTCCAACGAACTACAATGTCCGTTGCTACTTCAGAAACGGTCGTTGGGGCGAGCTTGAGATCAGCTCGGAGACAACGATTAACATCCACATGGCAGCTACCTGCCTGCACTACGGTCAAGAGGCTTTCGAAGGACTGAAGGCTTTCCGTGGCAAGGATGGCAAGGTGCGCATCTTCCGCCTTGACGAGAATGGCAAGCGTCTGCAGTCGTCATGCGACGGCATCATGATGGAGAGGTTCCCGATGGATAAGTTTGAAGAGGCTATCAAGAAGGTTGTGAAGCTGAACGCTGAGTTCATTCCTCCTTATGAGACTGGTGCTTCGCTCTACATCCGTCCTCTGCTGATAGGCACTGGCGCACGTGTAGGCGTTAAGCCCGCTGACGAATACCTCTTCCTCGTTTTCGTTACCCCAGTAGGTCCTTACTTCAAGGGTGGTTTCATGGCCAACCCATACGTCATCACACGCAAGTACGACCGTTCGGCTCCTCTCGGTACCGGTATCTATAAGGTCGGTGGCAACTACGCCGCCAGTATGCGTGCTCACGTTGAGGCTTGCCATGGTGGTCAATATGCCTGCGAGTTCTATCTCGACGCCAAGGAGAAGAAATACATTGACGAGGCTGGCGCTGCCAACTTCTTCGGTATCAAGGACAATACCTATATCACTCCTCAATCGACTTCAATCCTGCCTTCAATCACCAACAAGAGCTTGATTCAGATAGCTGAGAGCCTTGGCATGAAGGTGGAACGTCGTCCTATCGCTGAGGAAGAACTGGCTACCTTCGAGGAAGCAGGAGCATGCGGCACAGCAGCTGTCATCAGCCCCATCTCGCGCATCGACGACCCCGAGGCAGGCAAGTCATACACCTTTGGTGATGGCAAACCCGGCAAGTGGAGCGAGAAACTCTACAACAAGCTCCGTGGCATACAATACGGCACAGAGCCTGACGAGTTCGGCTGGATAACAATAGTCGAGGGACTTTGATTTCATAAGTCACTTGAACAAAAAAGCGCCATAAATTGGCGCTTTTTTTGTTTTTGTAGCATAAATGAAAGAATGTTTAATCTTACTTGTTATGAAGAAATCTACTCTTGTCTTAATGTCTTTGCTCGCGCTCTCATTTGCGGTGAAAGCCCAGTAGTATGTGTCAACCGAGCCTGCAAACAGGAATGCTGTTATCGAAGTGTTTTCGGGTCGTGGCTGTGGATTTTGTCCAGCCGGTCATCTGATTACCTCAAACTTGATGGCCGCCAACCCTGGCCGTGTTTGGACTGTCAATATCCATGCGGGAAGCTATTCTGTGACATCGTATCCTAATTTCAACACAGACGATGGCACCGCCATACACGATGGGTTCACTCATGGTGGATATCCTGAAGCTGTTGTTAACCGTTCAACAGCCGAAGCACAAGGACGTGGTGAATGGGATAATCTCGTAAACCAACAGCTTAGTCAAGCTGCAGAATGCAACATTGCGGGAATTGTTTCGATAAACGAAACGACACGCAAAGCCTCCATCACCGTTGAGGTTTATTACACTGGTAATAGTAATGTTGATGAAAACTATCTGACGGTGGCTATGTTGCAGGACAGTATCCTTGGCTCACAGACCAACTATGGTTCCAGTGACCCATCACAATGGATTGGTGACCAGTTTATCCACATGCATGTCCTCCGTGACATCATACAACCCAATGCTTGGGGTGATGTTATCTCTCCAACGACCCAAGGAACACTTGTGACCAAGACATACGAGTACCAGATTCCCGCTAGTATAGGCGACCCCAATGGCGTAGCTGTAAATCTCGATAATGTATATTTTCTCGCCTGGGTTTCTGAGCAGTACCAAGGCGTTCCGACTCATCAAATCTTGAACTCATCAGAGCTGGAAAAGACCTATATTCCTCAAGGGGGTGAAAAGCGAACTTGCCAACTCTTTGAGGTTTATCCCAATCCTGCCAGCCAGTTCTTGAATGTGGAAGGAGAGATGACTTCTGTTGAAGTGTATAATACCGTTGGACAATGCCTGCTTTCGAAAGAAGTGAACGGCAACGCTCAAATAGTTTTGTCCGGCTACAGCAACGGAATCTATTTCCTCCGCGTAAACAATAATGGCGAGACAGAAGTGCGCAAGTTCTCGGTGAATAGGTGATGTTTTTGTTCGCCAATAGTGATGTGAAAAACGAGACTATTCACGTCATGTTTTGATTGGAATAGTATTGTCAAAATAAGAAACCCACTCTGATTGAACCAGAGTGGGTTCTTGATTTTTAAGTTTGTTTGTAGACCTAGGTTGAACCCTTATCTGTTATATCTCTTCATTTTCCTCGTCTTCATCGTCGTCGAAGTCGTCGTCCAGGTCGTAGGGTCTCCCTAAGATGACTTGCGGGACGTAGTTGTTTGCTTCGTCGTTCCAAACGATGTTGATTTCCTTGACTTCTTGGTTGTAGTAAAGGTCGAGCCAGTATTCCTCTTCGTCGTCGGCAAGGGTGGCGGGGGCATTGGCTAACTCTTCCTTTATCTCGTCAAGGTTGGAATAATCGCTTGATTTAATGATGCTTATGTAGCGATTAAGGTCTTCCTCCGACAATTCAATGTTGCTTCCAAACATAGGTTGGATGGGTAAGTCCACTAGCATGGGGAGATACCATGGCATGATGTTTATTTCTATTTTCATAACTGATTTGTATTTAAAGGTTTGTATCTTGAGCTAAATTCAGTTCTTTTTTTCTTGGTTGTGCTTGTATTTGAACAGGAACATGAACGCTACTGCCACCACGAGGGCAAAGCCTGCGAACACGAGCCATGCGCTGCGCCAGTCGCCTACGAGGAAACCCTGGTCGGTCCAGTGGCAGAACGAGTCGATCACCTTGCCGGCAGCCAGTGTGCCTATGGTGGCTCCGAGTCCGTTTGTCATCAACATAAACAGTCCTTGTGCCGATGCCTTCACCTTTGGGTCGCACTCGTTATCGACGAACATGGCTCCCGACACGTTGAAGAAGTCGAAAGCGACGCCATAGACGAGGCAGGAGAGGACGAAGAGCAGTACGCCTGGCATGGCGGGGTCGCCAAGGCCGAAGAAGGCGAAACGAAGCACCCATGCGAACATGGCTATCAGCATCACTATCTTGATGCCGTAGCGGCGAAGGAAGAAAGGTATCAACAAGATGCACAATGCCTCGGCTATCTGCGAAAGCGATACCAGCATGGTGGCGTTGTTGGCGGCAAAGGTATTGGCAAGTTCAGGGTCGCTCTTGAAGTGTGTGAGGAATGGGGTGGCAAAGCCGTTCGTCACCTGCAATGACATTCCTAGAAGCATAGAGAAGATGAAGAACATGGCCATCTTCTTGTCCTTAAAGAGTTTGAAAGCGTTCAATCCCAACGACTCGGTCAGCGATGCACTTTCCTCTTTCTTCACAATCTTGCATTGCGGCAAGGTGAAGCAATAGACAAAGAGAACAATGCTCAAGATGCCCGAAACGAGGAACTGATAATATGTGTACTGGAACTTGCCGGCATTATCTCCAAGGGTGAAGCCAAAACTGCCGTCGTTGAGGTAGGCGCAGTTTACGAACCACATGGTGGCGATGAAGCCTATGGTGCCAAACACACGGATTGGAGGGAAGTCTTTCACGGTGTCCAAACCGTTGTCCTTCAGTATGGTGAAAGCAGTGGTGTTGGAGAGTGCCAGTGTTGGCATATAGAATGCCACGCTGAGGGTATAGAGTGTGATGAAAGCTGCCTTGTCAGGGTTTATGCCTGCTGCCTCGGCATGAAGTCCCATATAGAACAGGCATATCATGGCGGCACCTGCTATGAAATGGCAGTAACCCAGCAGTCGTTGCGGCTGTATCCACTTGTCGCCAACGATGCCCAACAAGGTAGGCATGAATATTGAAACAATGCCTTGGATGGCGTAGAACCAGGCTATCTCGCCGCCCATGCCGACTTTTCCAAGGTAGTTGCCCATACATGTAAGATAAGCTCCCCACACAGCGAACTGCAGGAAGTTCATTACGATCAAACGTGCTTTGATAGATTTCATTTTATTGTATTTAAATGTTTGTAATTTGTTTATATCTTTGCAAAAACCGTCCCCCTCTTAGAGGGGGCTAGGGGGAGTTTATGTATACTCATTGTAAATTATTCAATAAATCCCTGATTTTTGCCGCTGACGTGTAGTCTTCGCTTTCAATGGCTAGGTTGATGTATTTGTTGCACAATGTGACAAGCGTTTCTTTTGGCAGTCCTTCCATCAGGCTGAAGTCGTTGATGAAGTCCTTGGGGTCGGCGGTGGAGCGGAGATACTTGTTGGCAATGTCGACGGGCTTGTTCAGCTCTGGCATTGTAGGTTTCTGGCCTTCTGTTTGTTCTGTTTCTTCCTCGTCGAAGTTGATGTCGTGCATGTCAATGCCAATCTCGTCCATTAGTTTGTCTTCAGCATAGATGGGGCATCTGCGTCTTACAGCAAGCGCTATTGCATCCGAAGGACGTGCGTCGGTGTGTTGATGGTGGCCGTCGGCAGTAAGTGTTATAATGTCAGCATAAAACACCCCTTCCTTGAACTTGTTTATCACCACTGATAATAATTTAACATTATAGCTTTCAATCATGTTGAGAAGCAGTGTGTGTGTGTCTGGACGAGGCAGCGGAGTCTTCTCCATGCCGAACACGATGGCTTGTGTCTCAGCCTCGCCAATGATGATTGGAAGTCGCCGTGGACCGTCTTTCTCGCCCAATACCATGGTGTATGCCTCCTCCGAAGAGTGACAATAGGTGAATCCTTTTATCTCAAGTGGTATCATTGCAGCCTAATACTTTGATTATTATCGATTTATGCCTTTTAAGGCGATATTCAAAACCTCAAAGGTATGAAAAGAACAATTATAATGCAAGATTTTTTTCTGACTTCGTGACCCGTGTCTCGCAGTCTCGCGTCAAACAAACAACAAATCAACAGATCAACAAATAAACAAATAAACACTTCGACAGGCTCAGTGTGCGGAGAAAACAAATAAACACATCAACAGATCAACAAATCAACATATCAACAAATAAACAAACATCCCCTTCTATTCTTCATTTTTGAAAAACTCCTTAATCTCATCCTCGTGCATGTCGCGGAAACCGGTTTGATAAACGAGTGTGCCATCCTCTAAAAAGGCTATCGTCGGGAAATCGCCATCCACGCAGGCAAGAAGTTTGGAAGGATCGGGGTAAATGATGTATGGATAGCGTGTTGACTCTGATTTGTTGAAAAACAAGTCAACGCTTTTGTCGTCTCCCATAAGGAAGACACATGTTATATTGTTGTTGTCTCCCCCATAGAAGTGCTGCATTAGTGATATTTTCTTTGCCGCCATTTGACAGTATTGGCAGCCAGGTGTATAGAAGCATACGATTTGCCTTCCTTCGTTTATCTTAAGAGTGTCGAGGGGAGGTGTGTTTATTATGTTGTCTAAGATTTCGGTGTTGATGTTTCCTTCACGGTTGTAGCCGGGTGTGAAGTTGTCGGGTGGCGACACGCAGAACACTGTCACTCCGCAGGCTATTCCTGTGGCGATGAGTGCTGGCCACGCGAAGCGCCATTTCACGTTTTTGGCAGGGTAGGCGAGGGCGAGTATTGCAAGCAATGCTATGTTTTTGCCTATCGACTGCCATGGGTTCATTTCTACAAGTTCGCCAAAGCAGTGGCAGCTGTCGTTTCGACCGATAAGTGCTGCATATATTAAAAACAAAGTGTATCCCGCTGTCATAAGTGTGCTGGCCCACCATACGGGCTTGTGCAGGAGCATACTCAACAGGCCGATGCCAAGCACCAGTTCGGCAATAATGGCGAGTCGTGCCATGATGAAGGTGAAGTTCAGGCTGAAAAAGTGATAACTGTAGATGTACAGCTCGAACTTGTCCATCCCGACAATCTTTGCAATGGCTGAGATGATGAACAGTATGCCGACAATTGCTTTGGCTATATGGGGTAGTGCTTCCTTGATTTTTTTCATTGTGAAAATGGTGGTTTTTTATTAAAAAGAGGTGCAACCGTTACGATGCACCTCTTTGGTTTGGGTTACAACAGATGCGTTATTATTTGCATTTGATTGAATAACCAGCCATAGCAACTTCAAATTGGCTGCATGTTTGACCTTCTTCGATAGTGTGTGTGGCAGTTGTTACGTTGCCATCAGGATCGGTGGTCTTGCATTTGCATTCGTTGCTCTTCTTGCATGAAGCCATTGCTACCATGGCTATAACTGCGAGTGCTAAAAGTACTTTTTTCATTTCGATTTTATTTTAGAAAGGTTAGTTTGTATTCTGGTTAATGTTTTCGTCCACTTTGATTTCAACGCATTTTATCACCCATCCTTCGTAGCCAACTGTTTCCTTTTCAGGAATATCACACGATGCCTTGCCTGTGTACATGCCCATGTCAATCATGTCTTGGCCTTGGGTGGCTGTACATTGGCAGTGTTTGTCCTTCTTGCACGAAACCTCAAGCAGAGTCAGTAGTGAAAATCCTATTATAAGAATTAATTTTTTCATCAACAATAAGTTGTTTGCGGCTGCAAATATATGCAAAATTTTCTCAATTGAACAAAAAAAAAAGCCGACCGAAGTCGGCTTTTTTACATTTTGTTTTTTATTTCTTGATGAAATTGCGTGTCGTTATGTTGTCGTTGCCAATGCATTGCACTGTGTAGAGTCCTCTGGCAAGGTTTGCGATGTTGACATCAATCGTTTCTGCTCCGTTTGAGCGTTCTTGGTGCACAAGAACACCGTTGATGTTGTAAATCCTTATCTCATTGATGTCACCCTTTATGAAGAGTGTTCTGGATGCTGGGTTGGGATAAATGTTGATCTCGTTCTCGGCTGTTTCTGCCTCGATGCCGTCGAACTCAAATGTAACCTCGATGCTGTGGTTCTCCATCACGTTCTCAAAGGTGTACTCGCTGATGCTGCCCATATCGTTTCCGTCGACTGTCACGTTGACGATTTCATATTCTGCGTCTGGAGTGATGGTGAAGATCATGTCTTGTCCGTAGGTCACTGTCACTTCGCCTTGTGGTGTTATAGAACCATGCTCATTGGCTATGGCGGTGATGGTGAAGGTTATAGACGCTTTCTCGATGAAGTTGGCGACGTATGTTGCGCTTTCGGTGGCCACGAAGGTGTAAGAGGCTTCTGTCGAGACTATTTCGCCGTTCTTGGTCCAATTGTCAAAGAGGTGGTCGTCGTCGGGGGTTGCAATGATGGTCACTTCATCGCCGTCAAGGACGATGCCGCCGCCTTCCGCTGTTCCGCCTTCGTTGGCCTCGACGGTGATTGTGTGTTGCGCTGTGAAGTTGGCCGTGTAGGTGGCATTTTCAGTGACAGTTATAGTGTATTCTTCCTCTGTCGATACCATCGTGTCGTCTTTGGTCCAGCTGCTGAATATGTAGCCTTCTGTGGCAAATGCTCTCAGCGTGGCCGTCTGACCGGCGTTATAGTAGCCTCCGCCAATGGCGGTGCCGCCCTCGGTGCTTGTTACTATGATTCTGTAGCGTGCTATGAAGTTGGCTGTGTAGGTGGCACTCTCGGTCACTGTGATGTCGAAGCTGCTTAATGTTGAAACCTCTTGGCCGTCTTTTGTCCAGTTGACAAAAATGTATCCTTCGTCGGCTGAAGCTGAGAGGTGTGCCGTCTCGCCTTCATGGTATGTGCCGCCGCCGTCTGCCGTTCCGCCTTCGGTGTGGTTGACGGTAATGACATAGACTGCTATGAAGTTGGCAGTGTAGTTGACATCCTCGGTGACATTGAATGTGAACGATGCTGTTTCGGAAACTATAGTGCCGTTTTCGTCAGTCCAGTTCACAAACTCGTAACCCTCGTTGGCGGTGGCTGTCAGTGTGACAGCTGTGTTGTATGTGTATTCGTTGCCAGGTGTTACAGTGCCGCTGCCGTCAATGTTGACAGAGGTGTTGACTTGATATCTGGCATCCTCGAACGAGGCTGTGATGCTGTGGTACTCTGTGATGTTATAGAAGGTGTATTCTGCTACAGCTCCTACTTGGATGTTGTCAACGACGACTTCCAGTATCTGTTTGTGCTCGTTGGGAGTGATGATGAATGTCTGGTCGGTGCCGAGTTGTACTGTCACACTGCCGTTAGGTGTGATGGTGCCGCCTGCTGTGGCCGATGCTGTGATGATGAATGAAGTAGGTGCGGCCTCATGAGCGAAATTGGCTTTGAATGTGGCGCTCTCTGTAGCGGTGAATGTGACTGTAGCCTCTTCCGAGAAGTAAGCTCCGTTCTTGGTCCAGTTGATGAACTCGTAATGTTCGTCCGGAGTGGCTGCAATGGTTACGCTCGTGCCATGTTGATATGTGCCGCCTCCTGTGGCGTTGCCGCCTTCTGAAGAGGTGACTATTATTTCATATTGGGCAACCTCGAAGTTGGCTGTGTATGTGGCGTTGTTTGTGACGATGAAGGTGTAGTCGGCGTCGGTCGATACTTCATTGCCGTTCACTGTCCAGTTCACGAATGAGTAGCCGACGTTGGCTGTCGCCGAGATGGTTATCTCCTGACCGTAAGCGTAGGTGCCGCCTCCTGTGGCTGTGCCTGCTGTGGCGTTGCTCGTGTTGACGATGATTTGGTGCTGTGTGGCGAAGTTAGCGGTGTAGGTGCCGCTTTCTGTGACGACAAAACTGTATATCGCGTTTGTCGAGACTTCTTCACCGTCTTTTGTCCAGTTGACGAAGACATATGCGTTGTTTGCCGTCGCTGTCAATGTGGCGGTGCTGCCGTGTTGGTATGTGCCGCTGCCTGTCGTGCTGCCGCCTTGTGTGGCGTTGGCAGTGATTTGGTATGTGGCTATCTCAAAGTTGGCTACATAGTTGCCGCCTTCCGTCACGGTGAAGGTGTAAACGGCATCAGTTGATACCACTTGGCCGTCTTTTGTCCAGTTGACGAAGACGTAGCCCGTCTCGGCTGTGGCTGTTATTGTCGCGTTTGAGCCGTGCTCGAAAGTGCCTCCTCCGTTGGCGCTGCCGCCTTCGGTGCTGCTTACGGTGATTCCGTATGTTGCTATGTCGAAGTTAGCGGTGAAGGTGGCGTTGCTTGTTACGGTGAACGAATATTCAGCGTCGGTAGATACCTCTTGTCCGTTTTGTGTCCAGTTGACGAACACATAGCCCGTCTCGGCTGTGGCTGTCAGAGTGGCTGTCGAGCCCTCGGCATAGTTGCCGCCTCCAGTGGCTGTTCCGCCTTCGGTGGCGTTTACTGTTATTTTGTATGTCCTTGCGAAGTTGGCTGTGTATGTGGCGTCTTCATTAACGGTGATATTTGTGATGGCCGTTGTTGAGACAACGTTGCCGCCTTTTGTCCAGTTGATGAAAGTATAGTCGTTGTTGGGCGTGGCGGTTATGTTGATTGACGTTCCGCTCTCGTATGTTCCGCCGCCTGTCACAGTTCCGCCGTTTGTCGGGTTGGCTGCAAGGGTTATGGTGTGCTGAGTGGCGAAGTTTGCTGTATATGTAGCGCTTTCATTCACGCTGTTGATGGTGTAGGTCGCATTTGTCGAAACGATGGAGCCGTTCTTGGTCCAGTTCTTGAAGGTGTATCCGCTGTTGGCTGTGGCTGTAAGTGTCACCTGGCTTCCTGCATCGTATGTTCCGCCGCCTGTCACCGTTCCACCGTTTGTCGGGTTGGCGTTGACGGTGATGGTGTAGCGTGCCACGAAGTTGGCCGTGTAGGTGGCACTCTCAGTGGCAGTGAAGCTGTAGGTGGCGTTGGTCGAGACTTGTGTGCCGTTCTTGGTCCAGTTCACAAAGGCGTATCCGCTGTTGGGCGTGGCTGTTAGCGTCACTGTGCTGCCGTTGTCGTAAGCACCGGCGCCTGTCACTGTTCCGCCGTTTGTCGGATTGGCATTGACGGTGATGGTGTGGCGCGCCACGAAGTTGGCCGTATATGTGGTATTCTCAGTGACGGTGATGCCGTAGTTGTCATTGGTGGAGACCTGTGTGCCGTTCTTGGTCCAGTTCACGAACACGTAGCCAGTGTTAGGCGTGGCTGTCAGTGTGCAAGTGGCGCCAGAAGCATAGTAGCCTCCTCCCGTCACCGTTCCGCCATTGCTTGGGTTGGCGTTGGCTGTTATGCTGATAGCCTGGGCGAAGTTGGCCACAAGGGTCGTGGTGCCGTTCATGGTAAAGCTGTAGTTGGCATTGGTCGACACAACGTTGTTGTCCACGGTCCAGTTTGCAAAGGAGTATCCGGCATTGGCTGTGGCTGTGATGTTGATGTTGGTTCCGTCGAGGAAGTAGCCCTCGCTGAATTGTCCGTAGTTGGTGCCGTTGGCAAGCTCAATCGAGCCGCTGTTCTCAGGTGCCACACTGGCATATACGTTTGAATATCCGTTTATCTTGATATTGACACCGTTGTCGTTGGCTGTCATCGGGTAGTTGGTTGTGCGCACGCGGACGCGGTAGCCGGTTCCCGATGGGATGTTGTCGGGTAGTGTCACGGTGATGCTGCCTGTCACGTTGGTGGTGACGCGTCCCAGCTCAACGGGATAAGTGCCGAAGTTACCGTTGGCGTCGGAGAGCTCGGCTATGACCTCGTTGGCTGCCTTGTTGAGGTTCTCGGGCGACATGGTTCCAGTGAGGGTGAAAGGTATGGTGATGCTCTCACCGACGTTGTATTCGTTCTTTGCCAATGTGCCAGTGGTGAGGGTAGGGTTATATATAAGGAGTATGTCGTCGACGAGGAGGTAGTCGCCATCTGTTCCTGTGCCTGCGGTTTTGTTGCTGGTGACAACAATGAAAACGTATTTGGCGTTTGTGGCTGAGCCGGTGGCGGGGTTGTTGCTGTTTTCTGGATTTACGCCGTAGGGCACACTGAGGCGTCGCCATGTGTAAGTGCTTGTGCTGCTTGTAGTTCTGTCAAATGCTTGGTAGGCAGCCTTTACCAAATGGCTTGATCCGTCAATTGTTGCATTGGCTATGTATTTGAAGTTGTAGTCGTCGTGTATGGCCGAATAAAGTTTACCTTGGTGGCTTGAGTTTTGTGTATAGAGGCATACCCACACCGTTACCGAGTCGGGCACGTATCCGTTCAACAGAGTGCAGTGAACGCCGTTGTTGCTCGTACGGTCAGTGTAGTTATAGTTGCTAGTGCCAGCCGCTGTCATACTTCCAGCGTTCATACGTCCGTTGGTTATGTTGCCTTGTGCAACAATTGAACCAATGACTTTTTTTGCAAGAACCTTTGCACTTTTGGTGTTGCCTGATGCTGTGCCGGGACGAGTATGTGTGTCGGACGAAATGACACCAGAAGGAAGCATTCCAGAAAAACCGCCTGAGGCTGTCTTTGTCGAGTGCCAGTGGTATGGCTCGTCTTCCAATCCGCTCCAGTTCTCAAAGCTTCTGTTGTCAAACTGGGTTCCATAAGCGGGCCCGCTGTTTTGTGCTGACGCTGTGATGCCTATTGCTGTGAATAGGGCAATCAGAATTAGGTTTAATGTCTTTTTCATATAATTAATTTTACTCATTTTCTACGAACAAAAGTAGAAAAATAGGCCTTTGGTAATGGTTTTGGTAGGGTTAAATTCAACCAAACAACTTATTTTTTATATCAAAAAAAGGATTTTAGAAACGAAATTTTTGAACCATGTTTGTCAAACTGTCTTTTAGTGGGTGAATAGAGTGGAATTAATAAAGTTTTGTCTTATAACATTCTGTATGTCAGATGTTTAATGAATCCTGGTAAAAAAATATCGAAAAAAGTGTTGTTTATAAATAAAAAAGTGTACCTTTGCAGCCCGAAAGTCATTCATGGAGAGATGGGTGAGTGGCTGAAACCAACAGTTTGCTAAACTGTCGTATTCCGCAAGGGGTACCGGGGGTTCGAATCCCCCTCTCTCCGCACACGAAAGGCGATGTAAAGTGCATCGTCTTTTGTTTCGGGGTATGGCGCAGTCCGGCTAGCGCACCTGCTTTGGGAGCAGGGGGTCGAAGGTTCGAATCCTTTTGCCCCGACAAACGAAAAATCGCCCGCAAAAGCGGGCGATTTCTTTTTTATTTATATGTCCTGACTTATTTAGTCGTTGGATAACTCAATCCCATGTTATACAGGATGAACGAATAGATGTCGGCTTGCTCTTCAAGCACCTTGGAGATGGGTTTGCCGCCACCGTGTCCTGCCTTCGTGTCGATGCGGATGATCTTGGGCTCGTCGCCTGTCTGTGCGGCTTGTAAAGCGGCAGTGTATTTGAACGAGTGCGCAGGCACGACACGGTCGTCGTGGTCGGCTGTGGTGACCATGATGGCGGGATAATGCACATCAGCACCGCTCTTGATGGTGTGCAGCGGCGAGTAGGCATACAAAGCCTTGAACATGGCCTCGTTGTCTTCGCTGGTGCCATAGTCGCTGGCCCAGTTCCAGCCTATGGTGAAGAGGTGATAACGAAGCATGTCCATAACACCTACTTGAGGCACAGCAACCTTAAACAGGTCGGGACGCTGGTTTACTACAGCGCCGACAAGCAGACCACCGTTTGAACCTCCGTTCAAAGCCATGTATTCGGGTGAAGCGTAACCTTCTTTAATAAGGTATTCGGCACATGCTATGCAGTCGTCGAAGACGTTTTGTTTCTGCAACTTGGTGCCGGCAATGTGCCATTCCTCGCCGTATTCGTTGCCGCCGCGCAGGTTCATCTGGGCATAGATGCCGCCGTTCTCGATGAAAGGCAGTCGCGAGGTGCTGAAGCCGGGGTTGAGGGTGATGTTGAAACCGCCGTAGCCATAGAGCAGAGTGGGATTCTTGCCGTCTTTCTGAAGACCTTTCTTGTAGGTGAGGAACATGGGCACTTTAGTGCCGTCTTTCGATGTGACGAAGACCTGTTCGGTGACGTAGTCGTCTGACTTGAAGTCGATGGCGGGAGCGCGGAACACTTCGGAGGTGTTGTTGTCGATGTCGTATTTGTAAATTGTGGTGGGGAAGGTGAACGAGGTGAAAGCATAGAACACTTCAGGCTCTTCGTAGCGGCTGCTGAAGCCTACCGAACCGTAGGTGGGCAAGGTTATCTCGTTGAGTTGCTCTCCGTCCATTGTATAGACGTATGCATGGTTGGCGGCGTCTTTGTCGTAGGTGACAATCATCTTGCCTTTTGCCAGATTGATGCCTGAGATGACATTCTCGCTTTCGGGAATGACATCAACCCAGTTCTCCATTTGTGGGGCCTTGGCCGACACGCGGCAGATGCGGCCTTTGGGAGCGTCGAAGTTGGTGAAGATGTATAATGTTCCGTCTATTACGTCTATCGGATTGTACTGATAGTCCATGTCGTCGGCAATCTGCACGAACTTGCCGTTTGGGTCTTCCATGTCCCTGATCCACAGTGTGCTTCCTGCACCTTGACCGCTCTCGTAGAGGAACATATAATGCTCGTCCTCGGTGAGGTCCACTTGGTGGAAATAGCGCGGTTGGGCGGGGTTTTCATAGAAAAGCTGGTCTTCGTCTTGCGAGGTGCCGAGCTTGTGGTAGTAGATTTTGTGATTCTCGTTCACGTTGCTGAACTCCTTGCCTTCCTCCGGACGGTCGTAGGCGGCGTAGAAGAAACCGTCTTTGTACCACGAAGCGCCGGTGAACTTGGCCCATTCTATGTGGTCGTTGAGGAGTTCGAGGGTTGCCATGTCTTTCACGTAAATCTCAACCCAGTCGGAGCCGCTGCGTTGAATGGTGTAGGCCATGTAGTTGCCGTCTTTTGAGAAGCTGATGCCGCCCAGTGAGACGGTGCCGTCGTCTGATAGTTTGTTGGGGTCCAAGAGGATGGTAGGCTCGCCGTCGAGGGTCTCCTGCATGTAGATGACGCTTTGGTTTTGCAAACCGTCGTTCTTGGAATAGACGTAACGGCCGTGCTTTTTCGATGGCATGCTGTAGCGCTCATAGTTGACGAGTTGTGTCAGCCTGTCTTTGATGGCGTTGCGGAAAGGAATGTGGCTCAGGTAGTCGTTGGTTACCTCTGTCTGTGCCTTGACCCATGCTGCGGTCTCGGCAGAGGTGTCGTTCTCAAGCCAACGGTAAGGGTCGGCGACCTTTGTTCCAAAATAGTCGTCAACGACGGTGGTGTCTTTCCTCGTCTCGGGATAAGACTTCACAGAATAGCGTTCAGGCTGCTGTTGCTGGTTGCAGCCAAACAGGGTGATGAAACTTCCCATGATAAATAAGGTGGATTTTTTCATTATCAGTGATTTAAAATTTAAGATTCAAGGTTCAAAATCGGGAACAAAGGTACGATAATTTTGCTGAATGGTTGAATTATTCTTTTGGATTTCGCAACATTTCGCCAACTCGCCGAACAAAAATCCGCCAACTCGCCGAACAAAAATCCGCCAACTCGCCGAACGAAAATCCGCCAACTCGCCGAACAAAATCGTGCCAAGTTCCCAAATGAAATCGTGCCAAGTTCCCAAATGAAATCGTGCCAAGTTCCCAAACAAAATCGTGTCAGGTTCCCAAATGAAATCATGCCAAGTTCCCAAATGAAATCATGCCAAGTTCCCAAATGATTTTTTATTGTTTTGATATACAGTTAGTTATGATGTTAGATAATGATGGGTAATATTCAGACGTTTTTTTGTCTTTTTGACAAGATGTTTTTTGTTATCTGACGAAATAATTGTAATTTTGCGCCAATAAATATTGTTTGACTAAGTTACAAAAAATGCGATGAGAGCGAAACCATTCGTCAAATGGGTTGGAGGGAAAAGCCAACTCATTGAACAACTCGAAGCTTTGCTTCCAGCTGACTTTGACCGATGGGAGAATGTCACTTACATCGAGCCCTTCGTGGGCGGAGGAGCTATGCTCTTCTATATGATGCAGACACATCCGAATATCAAGTCAGCCATCATTAATGATATAAATGAAGATTTGACTACATGCTATAAGGTTGTCAAACAAACCCCTGATGCATTGGTTGAATCTTTGAAGCATGTGCAAAAAGAGTATTATTCTCTTCAAAACGAGGATGCACGCAAACAGTTTTTTTTGTTGATGCGTGACGAGTTCAATACAAAACAATTGAACCCGATTGACAATACTACTCTATTTTTTTTCCTAAACAGAACGTGTTTTAATGGTTTATATCGTGTAAACAAAGCAGGTTTGTTTAATGTTCCTTTTGGCAGATATGAAACGCCAACCATTTGTGACCCTGTTACAATTTATTCTGACAGTGAACTGTTGCAAAATGTTGAGATATTGACTGGAGATTACCAACAAACACTTCCTTGGGCCAAAGGTAACACCTTGTTTTATTTTGACCCACCATATCGACCATTAAGTAACACATCTAGTTTCAATGATTATGCTAAAGAAGCGTTTAATGACCTTGCTCAGCAAAGACTGAAAGACTTTTGCGACCAAGTGGAGCATGCTGGATTTAAGTTCATGTTGAGTAATTCGGATTGTTATAATTCGCCTACGAGAGATAGGTTTTTTGAAGATTTGTATTTGGCATACGTCATTGACAGGGTTTGGGCTTCGCGAAGTGTAAATGCTAATCCTCAAAAGCGAGGCAAACTAACAGAAATACTTGTTCATAATTACCACGCAACCAAACAAACAGTAGGAGCATAAAATGGCAGCACATACTCAAGAGCAATTCGATTTGTTTATTTCCCAATTACGTGAGACGAATGCCACATTGGATTTTTATTGCGACTTTCCCAAAATCGCAAAGAATGTAGCTGAAATTGAAATCAGTCTCAACACTTTGAACTATCTCATAGGAAAAAAAGATTTGCGTGCAGCAGTACAAGCTCTCTGGGACAGAGATAAACGAGTGTTTGACGTGATGGATGTTCTTATCGCCACACGCAAAAAGGATGGAAAGAAGTATATTGACAATGACGGCTCCATGCATTCGATTCATTCACTATTTAGTTCCGTTGATGGCGTAATGAAGTTTATCGTGGGCACGGGGCTGGATAATGTGTTCAAGAATAAGGAAGTCAAAGACTTGGTGGATTATGTGTTTGGTGTTGAGACAGGGTTGGACACTAATGCACGAAAGAACCGTAGCGGTGAAATTACAGAAACTCTTGTTGCGCGTATCTTCAATAGTGCAGGAATCAGCTATCGGGAACAAGTCTCTTCAAAAGAGTTCCCTGCTATTTCAGCAGTATTGGGAGCCGACCAAAAAGTGTTTGACTTCGCAATTACATCCAAAGGCAAAACTTACCTTATTGAGGTCAACTTTTATTCAGGAGGTGGATCAAAACTGAATGAGGTTGCACGTTCTTATACAGACCTTGCTCCAAAAGTGAACGGAGTGCCGGAATTTGAGTTTGTTTGGATAACCGACGGCCAAGGCTGGAACAGTGCCAAGAACAAATTGGAAGAAGCATTCGCCGCTATTCCAAGTATATATAACCTGAGTACGATTAGTGAATTTATCTCAAAAATTAAATAAACATGGCAAAAAATGTCTATTCCCATTCTATTGACTTGAAGAAGTTGACCATTGCTAACGCTCCCCGAGAAGAATTTGCCCAAAAAGTAATTGACATTGAGTATAGGGGATATGAAGTGGAGCAATGTCATGATGGCCGTAAAATTATTATAACAAAACCTGGTGGGAAAAGCGTATTTGGACATCCCAAAAAAGAAGATATTCAGGTTTTCATTTATAATCCAATGAACAACGAGCTTTGGCAAATCTCCCATAAGCAGATTTTAGAGGACGTTACGGCTAAATGTGAAGAAAATCCTGATGAAGGAAAGAAACTGATTATTTTGCTTGAAAAAACAATAAATGGCGAAGAACCCAATGACTTTATAGCAGATATTCTAAACCTTTCTTTTCAAACAGGAGAATGTCCAGAAGAACTAATCAAGGCGTATAAATGGATTTGGGTGCAGGAGGATGTAAACTATCCAAACGGAGAAGGACGTTTTTTGTCTTGGGGACCATATAAAGAATTATTTGAAAAGCTGTGATTAATTCAATCCCGACATATTCTGATTTTACCATCATGCAAGGCGATTGCATGAATCGGCTGGCTGAGATAGAGGACAATTCTATCGATGCCATTTTTGCCGACCCTCCTTACTTTCTCAGTAATGGAGGTATTAGCGTGCAGAGTGGAAAACAGGTGTGCGTGGATAAGGGCGATTGGGATAAAGGCGGTACACCCGAATACATTTACGAGTTCAACCGCCGTTGGTTGGAACTTTGTCGTCCAAAACTCAAAGATAATGGAACTATTTGGATAAGTGGTACACATCATAATATCCATGTCGTAATGCGTTGCCTTCAAGAATTGGGCTACAAAGTACTGAATACCATTACTTGGCAAAAGACTGACCCCCCGCCAAATCTATCGTGCAAATACTTTAATTTTTCGACCGAACTAATCATTTGGGCTCGAAAACATGAGAAAAAGACACACAAGTTCAACTATGAGACTATGAAATTGTTGAACGGTGGTAGTCAAATGACCGATGTATGGCGCATTCCGGCTGTCAGTCTGTGGGAAAAACAAGAAGGCAAACATCCTACGCAAAAACCTTTGAGATTGCTTTATCGTATCATTCTTGCCTCTACCAATGAAGGTGACACCATTTTAGACCCGTTTAGCGGTTCTGGCACCACTGGCATTGCGGCTAATCTTCTTGGCCGTAAATACATAGGCATTGAGCAAGATGAGCGGTTTTGTGATTTGTCCGTGCGTCGTCGCAAGGCTTTAGAAGATGAGAAATTGTTCAAAAATTTGTTTGATAAAATGCGGGCAACACCTGAAGAAACAACTGTGCTCATCAATCACATGCGCGAAACAGATCGTAATATTGCAATGCGGTTGGGAATTACCTATGTTCGTGTCGGTGACTCAAAAGGTTCTTTGTTGGTCAAAGATGGATTTGAACGCTTAGGTTTTGTGTGTTTGCATACAAGAGGAGACAACGCTAATTTGTTCAAACTTGCAAAAAAAGGTTTTCAGATATGGACTGCAGAGGCTTTGCGTGAATTAGGATTCTCTGCTGAGAATGCACTCTATTATGCAGTACTTCGTTTTGACGCATCGGTGCAGGTGCCGTTTGACCAACCCATTGACCTCCATAAGCGTCAATACACAGAAGTGGCACGCATACAACCTCTTAGTGATTTTATGGGGTTAAGATAGTTGAAATGTTGATGAATGATGTAAAAAATAGGAGTTAAGAATGTATTTAAGAAAAAAATCAACTACGAAATCTAGATATAATATGAAGAAAATATTTAATAATAGCATGATCTATGACTTTCTCGCGGAAGAATGCAAACTGTTTCCTGATTTGTGGGATGAGTTTGGGAAGGGTATTATTTCACATACAACGAATATTGATTTTTGGGAACAATTGGGAGAAAGATTAGATTGTTTTAGAATTTGTGATGAATGTGGAAAGCCTATGATAGAAGGATATGTAGTTGACGGATGTGATGTTTATTGTTCAGATGAATGTCTTCATAATCATCTGACCGACAAGGAATTAAATAATCTTTACGACAACGGTAATGGCAATACTTATTGGACAGGGTGGTATGAAGAATCAAAAATATACCAGAAAAATATTGAATAAGTAATCCTGAAATTTCAGATGTAATACGTAAGCTCTTGAACTCATTTGTTTAGGTTGAGCCAGACAATCAAAATATTCCCTTGACAACATCAAAACACTGCCAACGAAATAAACTCATATCTTGTCAATCTCCGTGTCGTCTTCAATCCTAAGGTTGTCGATGATGAACTGCTGGCGTTTGGTGCTGTTCTCGCCCATGTAGAAGGTCAAGAGCTCTTTCACGGTGTTGCAGTTGTTCACTATTACTGGCTCAAGCCTCATGTTGGGGCCGATGAAACTCTTGAACTCGGCAGGGTCTATCTCACCAAGACCTTTGAAACGTGTTATCTCGGCTTGCTTGCCGCATTTCTCGATGGCGTTCACGCGCTCCTCGTCGGTGTAGCAGTAATGTGTCTCTTTCTTGTTGCGTACGCGGAAAAGCGGGGTTTGCAGTATATAGACGTGTCCGCTGCGCACCACGTCGGGATAGAACTGCATGAAGAAGGTGAGCATCAGCAGGCGTATGTGCATACCGTCGACATCGGCATCGGTGGCGATGACGATGTTGTTGTAGCGCAGGTTCTCCAGACCGTTTTCGAGGTTCAGTGCGGCCTGCAGCAGGTTGAACTCCTCGTTCTTGTAGCATATCGACTTGTCAAGGTCCAGGCAGTTGAGGGGTTTGCCGCGCAGGCTGAACACTGCTTGAGTCTGCACATCACGGCTCTTGGTGATGCTTCCCGAAGCGGAGTCGCCCTCGGTGATGAAGATGGTGCTTTCGAGGCGTTTCTCGTGCTTGCTGTTGAGGTGTATGCGACAGTCGCGCAGCTTGCGGTTGTTGAGGCTGGTCTTCTTGGCCGTCTCGCGGGCTGCTTTCTTGATGCCGGCAATCTCCTTGCGCTCTTTCTCGTTGGCGGTTATCTTCTGCTGAAGCACATCGGCAGTCTCGGGGTTCTTGTGCAGGTAGTTGTCGAGGTGGCGTTTCAGTATGTCGAAGACGTATGTCTTCAGCACGGGGCTGTCGTTAGTGCCGTCGGGGTTGTTGGGGGCGAGATGTGTAGAGCCTAGTTTTGTCTTTGTCTGTGCCTCAAACACTGGTTCTTGTATGCGGACGCACAGGGCGCACACTAGGCCTTGGCGTATGTCTGACGGCTCATAGTCTTTTTGGTAGAACTCGCGCACCACACGTGCATAGCCTTCACGGAATGCCGACTGGTGCGTGCCTCCCTCGGTGGTGTGCTGTCCGTTGACAAAGGAGTAGAAGTAGTCGCTCGACTGCCCGTTCACATGGGTGAAGGCGGCTTCAAAGTCCTCGTCCTTGATGTGGATGATGGGGTAGAGGGTCTCGCCTTCGAGGTTGTTCTGCAAAAGGTCGAGAAGACCGTTTTTGGAGTAGTATCGTTTGTCGTTGAAGTAGATGTTCAGTCCGCAGTTGAGGTAGGCGTAGTTCCATACACGTTTCTCTACGTATTCGTCCATGAAGTGGTAGTTGCCGAACAGCGTCTGGTCGGGGATGAACTCCACGAGGGTGCCGCGGTCGCCGTCGCAGTCGATGATGCCGCTGTCGTGTACCAGCTTGCCACGCTCAAACTCGGCTATGCGTGTCTTGCCGTCGCGTATTGACTGAACCTTGAAATAGGATGACATTGCGTTGACGGCTTTAGTACCCACGCCGTTCAGTCCCACCGACTTGACAAACACCTTGCTGTCGTATTTGGCACCAGTGTTGAGTTTCGACACTGCGTCGATGAGTTTGCCCAAGGGGATGCCTCGGCCATAGTCGCGCACGGTGACTTTCTTCTCAGCCTTGTTGATGTTGATTTCTATCCTCTTGCCATAGCCGGAGAGGAACTCGTCGATTGAGTTGTCAACCACCTCTTTTATGAGTACATATATGCCGTCGTCGTGCGAGCTGCCGTCGCCAAGCTTGCCTATGTACATGCCCGAGCGCAGACGTATGTGCTCCATGTCCTCCAAGTGGACGATGGAGTCGTCTATATAATTGTCAACAGGTTTCTCTTCTTCGCCGTATTGCTCAAAAATATCGTTATCTAATTCATTGTCAATAAGATCTGCCATAAATCGTATAAGTTTGCGCAAAGTTAGTGATTTTTGTTTAATCTTCAACAAAAAAAAGGAAGCCGCGCTTCCTTTTTTAAGGCTTGTTCAACAAATCAACAAATCAACAACAAACACATCAACAATCGTTTACAGTGGGCTGTTGCGCAGAGGCAGTTGCTTGAGTTTGTTGCCTTTGATGATATAAGTGAGTTTCACCATAATTGCACTTTCTTTAAGCTTGTCGGGCATGCGCAATTCTATTTCCATCGGGAACTCAACGCCTTGTGAGTTTCCAACTTCGTTAAATCCCTCTTTGGCACCGGCCACATTGATTGAATGGTTGCCAAAGAAAGCATAATGAACTCCGATGTTAAGTTGTGGAGTCAAGCAAATTCCTGCGCCAATCCTAACGGCAAGGGCGGGCGATATTTCATATTTTTGGGTTTGGCCTTCCCAACCTTCTGGAGTGACATAAAGCAGGTCAGCACCTATTGCGCCTTCAACAAAGAATCCTATTATGGGTTTCTGATAATTCAGAAAATACCTGTACATGGCACCGGCCATGATAGGAGCGTTGATATAGTGAGCAAGTGTGCAGCTGTATTGGTCGTATATTGCCTTGGTCTCCTTGTTTTTTGGGTTCCACAGACCGTCAATATCCACGAAAGGCGATACGATGCCGTTGTAGCGCCAGCTGAAGTCGTATTGGAACCTTAAACCTATTCCCGCTCCAACTATGTTGGCATTGCCCTTGTATGGGTTGGTGCCGAAATTGGCAGCGCCTTCCTCAGCCCAATGGCTTACCGGGAAAGTTCCTATTGCATTGAGGCCGAAATGGAATTGTGCCTTTAATTGAAAACTTGCCACTATCATTAAAGCAAGCAGTGCTAATCTTTTGACTGATTTCATCATTTCCTTTTTAGATTATCGTGCAAAGTTATAAATAATCGTTATTCAATCGAAAAAAAAACGATGATTTTTGTTTTTTATTTTGTTTTGACCCGTTGTTTGTGCATAAAAAACTGAAAAACAGTGTGCTTTGCATGAAAAACAAAAGATGGTGCCAAAGCACCATCTTTCATTTTCGAGTTATAGCAAACTATAACTATCAACCTCTAACTTATAACTTTTAACTAATAGCTTGAAACTTAGTCAATTATAGTCTTACAATCGCCCTTACCATGAAGTTGAATCCTGGTTGCTGCAGATAGGCACGGTCGTGGTAATAGCCTTGGAAAGCGTCGTCGTCGTCATAGTAGGGATAGTCTGCGACCCAGGCATTGAGGCGGTATTTGTGGTTTGTAAGGTTGTTGAGCATGGCTTGCAGCTCTATCTCACGCTCGTTGGGCAGCTGCCATGTGTAGGAAGCGCGGAAGTTGAGCAGGAAATAGGGGTTGATGGAATAAACCTCACGCGATGTGTTGTCGCAATACTGCTTTCCTACGTACTTGCCGATGATTTGCAGTTTGGCGTTCTTCACTGGGCGGAATGTCGTCATGGCTGCTCCAACCACCGATGGAGAGAACGAGAGGTTGGTGGTCTTGGTGTAGGTCTGCAGCTCCATGTCGCCGTCCTCGAAGTCGGTGAAGGTGTAGTCCAATATCTTGTTGCGGCTCACGGTGACGTTGCCGTCGATGCTGAACCAGTGGATGGGGGTGTAGCCTGCCGACAACTCGATGCCCAAGCGGTATGACTTGTCAACATTCTCCATCAAGGCATATCCCGACGAGCTGAGGTCGCCCGAAGGAGTTAGCTGGTCTTTGTAGAGCATGGCATATAGGTTGGCCTGCACGCTAACTTTGCTCTTTGTCAGGGCATATCCTGCTTCTATGTCGAGCATGTGCTCGGCTTTTGGCATTTCGTCGTTGCCGTTCTCAATGGCGTCCTTGATGTCGGAGCGTGTAGGCTCGCGGCTCACCAGACCAGCGACAGCGTAAATGCGGTGGTCGGGAGTGATTTGGTAGTTCACGCCGAGTTTTGGGTTGAAGAACAGGTAGGGTTTCTTGTATTCGAGGCTGTCGAACTCGTCGCCCATGCCGGTCAGGTTGTAGTTGATGTAACGCAGTTGCAGGTCGGCAAACATGTTCACCTTTTCGTTGAAGTCAACGGTGGCCTTCACATAGCCTGTGTTGTCGATTTTGCGGCCTATGTTGCGATACCACTCGTAAGGTGTGTCCTCACTGACATTCAAGGTGTCGTTGCCGTTAAGGCTGACAATGTCTTGTGCCCATATCAGGTTGCCGAAGTGTTTGCCGTCATAATATAGGAAGCTGTCGCCAAAGGAGATGGAGAAAATCTTTCCTGTGTATTTTGCCGAGAGCGAACCGGTGTAGGCGCTGTTGAACATTTTCTTTTGGTGTATGAAGTCGCTCTTTTTGGTGGAAGTAAGGCTGATGAGGCCGTATTTTGAGGGTTTCTTGTTGTCTTTGTACTGTTCGTAGTAGCCGTCGCCGTGAGTGAAGTCGAATGCGGCGTTGAGGGTCCAGCTGTCGTTAGGCATATACGAGAAGTAAAGTTGGTAGTGGCGTTGGTTGTAGTTGTCGGTCTCGTTGTCGTAATAGAACACGTTGCCGAACTCGTCCTTGTAGGCTCCAGCCCCGTTGTAGCGCGGGTCAACGTCGAGGTCGCTAGCGTATGCTCCATCCCATGTTATGCCTGTCTTCTGGTGTCCGAGGATGAAAACGCCTTTCAACAGCCATTTTTTGCCGTAGTAGCCTCCGCTGAAAAACAACGACTGTTGGTCGGCCTTGCCGTTGCGGATGAAGCCGTCGCTCTGGAGCCCGTTATATGACAGGTCGAACGAGAACTTGTTTTTTATCATTCCCGTTCCGGCGGTTATGCCGTATTGACGTGTGTTGAACGAGCCATAGGCTAAGTCGGCCTCGGCGTATGGTTTATCGTTGGGATTGAGTGTCTGCAGGTTAAGCGAGCCGCCGAAAGATGCCGAGCCGCCTGTTGAGGCTCCAATGCCGCGTTGTAACTGGAGACTCTGTGACATTCCGCCTAGGTTGGGAATGTTGTACCAGAAAACAGCCTGGCTCTCTGGATCGTTCAGGGTGATGCCGTTGATGTTGACATTGATGCGGGTGGCATCGACACCGCGTATGCGGAACGAGGTGGCTCCCACCATGCCGTTCTCGCCGCTGGCAACCACCGAAGGCTCAAGTTCAATCTGATAGGGCAGTGACGGGGCTATCTTGTTGTCGTCCAACTCCTCACGGCTCATGGTCGAGGTGGTGAGGGGTGTCTTGTTGTCGGCGCGTGTGGCGGCGATGATGACTTCGTCATAGAGGTAGCTCTTCATGTTGAGACTGAGGTTTAAGACAATGCCCATGCCTTTTTCTACTTTCTCAATGTTGAGACTGCGCTCGGCCGACTCGTATGCCACGTGGCTGAAAGTTACGGTGTAGTCGCCCGAAGGGAGCCCGCTGATAGTGTAGTAGCCTTGTGAGTTTGTCGTGGTGCTGGTCTTGCCAGGGTTGACGATGATGTGTACACCATCGATAGGAGAACCGTCGGTGTCGTCGGTGACACGACCTGTGATGATGTTTTGTGCCATCATGCTGATGCCTGCGATGGCAACGATTGCTGTTAAAAAGATTTTTTTGAGCATAACTCTTTTGATTTAAATGATACAATATGTTTAAATCAATAGAGGGAAAATGTTGAAGAAACTCAATTCCCTGTTTCGGCATTGTCCGTGTCAGGTTCAGAGGGTTTGATCTCAGCCTGTTTTTCATCCCGCCAAGGCGGAAAAGGCACCCCTATTGCGCCGCAAAAATACGGAAATTTGTAATATAGAACACAGATGGAGACATTTTTTTAATCACCCGTGTCTCGCAGTCCCGTGTTTCGTGTCTCGTGTCAAGAAATCCTTCTCTGTCTGACAGCCTCAAACGTCACAATTGCCGTCGTCACCGATACGTTGAGTGAGTCGGCTATGCCGTTCATCGGTATGATGATGTTCTGGTCGGCGGCCTCTACCCATGCATCGGAGATGCCGGTGGCTTCTGTCCCCATGACGAGGGCTGTGGGTTTGGTGAAATCGGCGTCAAGATAGTCGATGGAGGCTTTGAGGTAGGTGCAGTAGATGTTTATCTTGTTGTCTTTCAACCATTTGATACATTCTTCCGAGGAGCAGGCATACACAGGAACGCTGAAAATGCAGCCTATGCTTGCGCGTATGGCATTGGGGTTGAAGAGGTCTGTCTTGGGGTCAGCCACTATGACGGCATCCACACCCGCGGCGTCGGCGGTGCGCATCACCGCACCAAGGTTGCCAGGCTTCTCCACAGTCTCGAGTACAATGACAAGCGGGTTTTTCTTGGGACGGAAGTCGGCAAGACTTTTGTATTTGGGTATGGCCACTGCCAGAAGGCCGTCGCTGCCCTCGCGATAGGCAATCTTCTCAAAGACTTCCGCACTTACTGTCTCGGTGAAAGAGGCCTTAATGTTTATAGGTGTTCGCAGAAGTTCCTCGCAAATATAAAGTTGCTCAATCTCGAATCCGCAGGCTTGGGCTCTCTCTATCTCACGTTGACCCTCAATAAGGATGCGGTTCTGCTCCCTGCGCTCTGATGCCTTCTGGAGCTTTACGAGGTTCTTTATCTTGGGGTTTGTCTTGCTGGTTATCATTCTATTTCTTGTTTAAAGTCTCGTGTCTTCTTTATTTGCGACAGTACCAATCCTCCCACAACTAACACAATGCCTATTATCTTGTTGATTGTCAGGCTTTCGTGTATAATGAAATAGCTGAAAATCGCGGTGAACACGGGTATCAGGTTGGCATACACGTTGGCTCGTGACGCACCAAGTTTGCTGTAGGCGAAAGCCCACAATGCGTAAGCTATGGCGCTGCAAAACACACCGAGGCAGACCAAAGGCACAATATATTCACCTACATTGGCGAAGCTCGAAGGCTCGAACTGCTCCATGATGATGACGAGAGGAATGAAGTAAACCATGCCTATTATGTTCTGCATCCAGGTGATAGTCAAAGGTTTGTAGATTTTTGTCAGTTTGATTAGTGCGATGGAGTAGGCCACTGCCACAAGCACCGTTATGCACAGAAAGATGATGCCTTTGGGCGATGCTGCAATTTCGAGGTTCTTGTTGAGCAACATGATGACGACACCCGCGAACGAAACGAAAAGTCCAATGATGTTCATCGCCGAGAGCCGTTCTTTAAGGAAGAAAAAAGCGGCAATGGGTGTGACAAGCGGTATAGTGGCCACTATGGTAGAGCCTATGATGGGAGATGTGTTTTTCAGACCATATCCCTCGAATATGAAATAAAGGAATGGCTCGAACAATGCGGCCAAAGCGAAAAGTCGCAAGTGTTCTCTGTATATTTTCTCGTTGAGGCGGAAGATGAAGAGTATGGCGGTGAAGAATATAGTCGCCACCACAAGACGGAGGAATATTGTCGCCGTCGGGTTGAGGCTGTTATACACCTGTGTGGACCAGACAAACGACATCCCCCACAAAACCATTGCGGCAATGCCTGCAAGGTGAACTATGAAGTTACGCTGTTTCATGGCGCAAAAGTAATGTTTTTTAGAATACAGAAGTCAGAATGCAGAATACAGAATGACAAAGCCCTGCAGTGTCGTAGCGCGCTACGACTCCACAAACGCACCACAACTTTTAACTTCAAACTTCAAACTTTTAATTTGAAGCATCTCTCGCGTCTTTTTTTCAAGAAGTCAGAAGACAGAATACAGAAGTAGGAATGAGTGACTATGAAAATGTCCCAATCGTCTCCTTTCATATTTTCATAACTTAACATCTTATCATCTTAACAACTAAACAAATCAACAGATAAACAAATCAACAGTTTGCGCGTCTCGCGCCCCGCGTCCCGCGTCAAATCAACAAATCAACAAATCAACAGATAAACAAATCAACAGTTTGCGCGTCTCGCGCCCCGCGTTCCGCGTCAAATCAACAAATCAACAAATCAACAAATCAACCATCGACAGGCTCATGGTGCGGAGATTTACTGACTATGACAATGACCAGATTATCGGGGTTCCTCTTGTCTCATTAGAATACAGGAGTTGGAATTGTGGCGTTTTTTTGATACTTCTGAAAATTGCTCCGTAGGAGCTTTCTTTTAATAACAAAATGCAATAATCCAACAAGTTATGCTCCGTAGGAGCTTCCTTTGACTTGATTTTTAGAAGTTTCCTGTTTTTTGTTTGGCATAAAACTTGCTGTTTTTCGAAAAAAGACTACCTTTGTAGAAAATTGTCTAACATAAAAATTCAAGGAAATGAAAAGAATAGGTTTTTTTAGCGCGATTCTTCTGGCACTGGTGATAGCGATGTCGTCATGCTACAAGGAAGGATATGTCGGACCTCAAGGTCCGATGGGTCCACAAGGTCCACAAGGTCCACAGGGCCCGCAAGGCCCGCAAGGTCCTGCCGGTCAGGATGGTTATGTGAATGTGGCTTCGTCAACGGTGACGGTCCATCCCAACGACTGGTACTGGGACGAGACCTCATGGCGTGTCGATATTGACTATGCCAACATTACCACACAGGTCACCGACTATGGCGCGGTGTTCGTCTATATGGACAACCAGAACACTTGGAGGCAACTGCCCATGACGTTCTATTACACCGCCAACGACAGCATAGGCAATGTGATTTATTGCTCGTCCTCGTTGGAAGTGTCGTCCTACGACAATGGTGTGAGCATCTTCTGGACCGAAAACGACTTCTTTGATGGCTATCGCCCCGAGGAGCACAAATTCAAGATTGTGGTGCTTGAGGCTACCATATACGCTGCACACAAGGACGAAATCGATTTTGACGACTACGAAACTGTCAAACGTGTGTTCGACCTGAAAGATTGAAACAGTTGAGTTTTTTTTCGACGCAGCACTTGCCGTTGACAAAAAAAATGTATTTTTGCAGTGGAATTGAAGTAAAAAAAATATCTATCATGAAAAAGTCCAATTTTTTGCTCATAGCTCTTTTCGCAGCTCTTGTAATGGCAAGCTCTTGCCGTCGCGAAAACAATTGCAGCAATTGCAATAACAACAATGGTGCCAATGTGGCCTCGTCAACCGTAACAGTCAACTCAAGCGACTGGCGTTGGGAAAACCCCTCGTGGCGTGTCGATATTGATTACAACAACATTACCGAAAACGTCACCGATTATGGTGCAGTCCTTGTCTATATGGATTACGGCAACACATGGAGACAGATTCCTTTGACTTATTACTATTCCGCCAACGATACTCAGGGTAATGTGGTCTATTGCTCTTCGTCGCTCGAAGTGTCGACCTACGACAAAGGCGTGAGCATCTTCTGGACCGAGAACGACATGATTAACATTGGTGCTCCCGAACCCCATAAGTTCAAGATTGTCGTCATCGAGGCCAATATCTATGCCGCACGCTCGGATGTTGATTTCAGCGAATATGATGCCGTACGCAAAGCCTTTAACATCACTTATGAGAGAGAAGTTGAGTTGTGATAAATAATGAAAATGAATTGAGAGCTGGCCTTCAGGCTGGCTCTTTTTTTTGTTATATGACAAGGAAACTGTGTGTCTCATAAAACTATTTTCCTCACCTTAATATAATGTGTGCGAAAAAATTGTACCTTTGCACCCAAATTGAAATAATTATGCTTTCGGAACAAGAACAGATAAGACGCAACTCGCTTGCTGAGCTGTACAAATTAGGTATTAACCCCTATCCGCAGGCCGCCTATCCGGTGGATGTGACGACAGAGGAGATATTGAACAACTTTGACGATAACGACGAGACAAAATTCCAGTCGGTGAGTATAGCCGGCCGTATCATGAGCCGCCGTATCATGGGTGCCGCCTCGTTCTGCGAGTTGCAGGACGCGCACGGTCGCATCCAGCTCTATATCAAACGCGACGAGATTTGCCCCGGTGAGGACAAGACCTTATATAATACAGTCTTTAAACGCCTTCTCGATATCGGCGACTTCATCGGTGTGAAGGGCTTCGCTTTCCGCACGCAGATGGGTGAGATATCAATCCACGTCAAGGAACTGACGGTGCTGAGCAAGTCTTTGCGCCCGCTGCCTATCGTCAAGGAGAAGGACGGCGTGAAATATGACGAGTTCACCGACCCGGAGCTGCGCTACCGCATGCGCTACGTCGATTTGGTTGTCAACGACAAGGTGAAGAACATCTTCATCGCCCGCACCAAAATCATCAACTCGATGCGCAACTTCTTCAACGAGAGCGGCTACCTCGAGGTTGAAACTCCTATCCTGCAGGCCATCCCGGGCGGCGCTACGGCACGTCCTTTCATCACGCACCACAATGCACTCGACATACCCATGTACATGCGTATCGCCGATGAGCTGTACCTGAAACGCCTTATCGTGGGCGGCTTCGACGGCGTGTATGAGTTCTCACGCAATTTCCGCAACGAGGGCATGGACCGTACACACAACCCTGAGTTCACCTGCATGGAGATATATGTGGCCTACAAGGACTATATCTGGATGATGGACTTTGTGGAGAAGATGCTCTATCGCGTCGTGACCGAGGTGTTCGGCACCGATACCGTCAAGGTTGGCGACAACGAGATTTGCTTCCGTGGACCATTCAAGCGCATCAGCATGATCGACTCCATCAAGGAGAAGACAGGCATCGACATCACTGGCATGGATGAAGCCCAGCTGCGCGAGGTGTGCAAGAAACTTGATGTCGAGATTGACGACACCATGGGCAAGGGCAAACTGATTGACGAGATATTTGGAGCCAAGTGCGAAGGTACATATATCCAACCCACTTTCATAACCGACTATCCTGTTGAGATGTCGCCGCTCTGCAAGCGTCACCGCGAGAATCCAGAACTCACCGAGCGTTTTGAGCTGATGGTTAACGGCAAGGAACTTGCTAACGCCTACACTGAGCTTAACGACCCCATCGACCAGCGCGCACGTTTCGAGGAGCAGATGAAACTCTCGGAGCGTGGCGACGACGAAGCCATGTTCATCGACCAGGACTTCCTCCGCGCCATGGAATATGGCATGCCGCCTACTTCAGGCATGGGCATAGGAATAGACCGTCTTGTCATGTTGATGACAGGCCAGACCGCCATTCAGGAAGTGTTGTTCTTCCCGACCATGCGTCCCGAAAAGGTGCAGAAGACCGCCACACCAGAAGATTTCGTTGCTGTTGGTGTGCCGCAGGTTTGGGCCGAGGTGCTTGTGCAGAACGGCTACAACAGCGTTGATGCCATGCGTGACGAGAAACCGTCCGCCTTGCGCGAGAAGCTGAACGGCATCCGCAAGAAGAAAAAGATGGATGTGTCGGCACTGCAGCTCGAAGAGGTCGAGGCGTGGTTTAAGGAGTGAAATTAAAAAATCGAAAAGCATCCCTGCAAAAGGGGTGCTTTTTGTGTCATAAAAGATATTGTATGCGTAGGTTTTGGCTAGTATGTTTGTTGATACTTGGGTTTGCTCAATTGAATGCCCAAGATATATTGCAATATATAGATAGCCTTGAAAATGTTGCAAAAAACCAAGAAGGTGAAGCAAAAATACTTACTTTACTTGATATTTCGGACAGTTTGATGGTTTTATCGTTTGATGATGGTGTGGCAAAGATTGAACAAGCTGGACGAGAAGCTCTAAAAATACGTGATAGTTTATTGTATGCTGAGGCAAATTTGGAGTTGGCTGAAAAATATATAAAGCGTTTTGATTTAGATCTTGCTGAATCATACCTACAAATAGCCTTGGAAAATGTTGATATGGAAAGTGAAGATGCATTGTTTTTAAAATACGATATATGTACGTATTTAGCCTATATTAATCTAAGATCGGGACTTGTTGACACGGCCATTTTTTATTATGAAAAATCATTTGGGGTGGCACAATTATTAGATGAAAAGGGATTGTGTGCTGATGTTGTAAATAATATAGCTATATTAAATCGTAATAGGGGTAATCAAATAGAAGCATATAAAGGGTTTGAAAGAGCTGTTGGATTGTATTATGAAGTAAATGACAGCTTGTATGCTGCAAGGGCACTTAACAATATAGCAATGCTTTACTATGCCCGTCAGCAGTATGATGAGGCTTTGTCTATATTTAAAGATTTGATACCATTTTTCGAGAGAGAAGGTGAATATAAGGATTTATCAATGACCTATAGTAATCTTGGCTTGATTAGTTCTGATTACAAAGAAGATATAGATAGCGCAATGATTCTTCTTGATAAGGCTCGATATTATGCTAATCTTGCCAATGATAGTTTGAAAATGGTAGATATTACGCTTAATGAAGGTGACTTGTTTATGAAGACAGGTGATTTTGAAAAAGCGTTTGATAATTTTGAAAAAGCTAAACAATTGGCTACGCGACTTTTATATAATGAAGGTTTGGCTGCAACATATTATCATCTTGCAGAGGGTGATTATTTACTTGGTAATTATTATGATGCGATAGACAATATAAAGATGTGTATGACAATAGAAGAAAGAAATGGCGTGCGTCTCTATACTCCGATGTTTAAATCTCATCTAGCGGTGTGCTATGCCCATGTGGGAATGTACGATAGTTTGGAAGAATATTTGAATAGAAGAGAGAGTGATTACAATGATCTTCTCAACGAGAAAAACCAAATGCATTCCGACAGCGAGGAGGTTGAGAGCCTTCGCGTAGATAACGCAGAATTGAAAGATAGAGTCAACAGGCTGAAATATGCTGTCGCAGGCCTCTCGACATTGCTGGTGGTACTTGCGATTTACACTATCGTGTCGGGCAGAAGCAGAAAAGAAAAATAAATTTTTGGGTGAAGAGTTTTGTTTTTGAAAAATAATTACCTTTGCCTTTCGTTAAAAAAGAAAGAAATCTCAAAAATCAACAAATTATGATCGAGAAAATAACATCATCTCAACAAGCGATGGACCTCGAAGCCAAATACGGGGCTCACAACTATCATCCGCTGCCGGTAGTCCTTGCCAAAGGCAAAGGCGCTAAGGTATGGGACGTCGAAGGAAAAGAATACTACGACTTCCTCTCGGCTTATTCAGCAGTAAACCAAGGTCACTGCCACCCGAAAATCATCAAGGCCATGACCGACCAGGCTGAGCGCTTGACCCTCAGCAGCCGTGCTTTCTACAATGACGCACTCGGCGTTTGGGAAAAATACGTTACCGAGTATTTCGGCTACGACAAAGTTCTTCCTATGAACTCTGGTGCCGAAGCCGACGAGACAGGTCTTAAGCTGGCCCGCCGTTGGGGTGTTGTGAAAAAAGGTATTCCGAACGACAAAGTGAAGATCGTTTGCTGCGAAGGCAACTTCCATGGTCGTACCATCACCATCATCACCATGAGCAACGACCCCGAGTCGTATGCCAACTATGGTCCTATGACCCCTGGTTTCATCCGTATCCCTTACAACGATCCCGATGCTCTCGAGAAAGTTCTCGAGAAAGAAGGCAAAGAGATAGCCGGTTTCCTGCTCGAGCCTATCCAAGGCGAGGCTGGCGTCTATGTTCCCGATGAAGGTTACCTGAAGAAATGCTACGACATCTGCAAGAAGCACAATGTGCTCTTCATGGCCGACGAGGTTCAATGCGGTATCGCCCGTACGGGTAAGATGCTCGCCTGCGACCACGAAGGTGTCCGTCCCGACATCCTCATCCTGGGTAAAGCCCTCGGCGGTGGTGTGGTGCCAGTGAGCTGCGTCCTCGCTGACGACGACATCATGCTGAACATCAAACCCGGTGAGCACGGCTCGACATTCGGTGGCAACCCGATTGCTGCCCGCGTTTCCATCGCTGCCCTTGAGGTCATCAAGGAAGAGCACTTGATGGAGAACGCTGAGCGTCTCGGTAAGATATTCCGTGAGGAGATGAGCAACTTCAAGAGCCCGATGATCGAGAAAGTGCGTGGCAAAGGTCTGCTCAACGCCATCATCATCAAGCCTCGCAACGGCAAGGAAGCTTGGGACGTTTGCCTCAAGATGCGCGACCTTGGCGTGTTGGCAAAACCCACACACCAGCACATCATCCGTTTCGCTCCGCCCTTGGTCATCACCGAGGCCGAGCTGATGGATGCCATCGGCCGTATCAAAGAAGCTTTGAAATCGTTTGAATGATAAAAAGATTAGATTGTTAAAGGCGGCTTAGGCCGCCTTTTTTTGTGGAGTCTCATCCCATGAACTTCAGTCTGCCGGTCTGTTTACATTTTTATTACCTTTACAACCTAAATCTTATAAAAAATGAGAAAGACATTTATAATTCTGTTTTCTCTTAACGTGCTTGCTTTCAGTCTGTTGGCACAGGATAATATAAACAAATATCAAAGTGTTGACCCGAAAGGCGATTCTATTGCATACGCCAATATGAGGCATAGGATGGACTCCATACGCCAGTACAGACCTACGGTGGGTCTTGTGCTTGGAGGAGGTGGAGCGCGTGGCTTGGCTCATGTGGGTGTCATAAAATATCTTGAAGAGATGGGTATCCCAGTTGATGTGGTGGGTGGTACAAGCATGGGCGGCTTGATAGGCGGTCTCGTGGCTCTGGGCTATAATGGTAATGAAATAGACTCGATTGTACGCAGCGTCGACTGGACGGTTATGATGTCGGACAAGGTTCCTAACGCAAGCCAGACCTACGAGGTGCGCAAAAGTAAAGAACGTTTCATGGTGCACCTGCCTTTTAACTTCAAGTCAAGCCGCGAGGAGAGAAAACAGCAACGTCAGCTGCGGCGTTTGCTGAACCAAGCTAATGCGTCATCGGGTGACATGGGCGGTGAGGCTGTTGCCAAAATGGGCCTGGAGATGCCTGACGGATATCTTTTCGGTTTCAATATACGAAACATTTTTACGTCGCTCTCAGTGGGGTATCAGGACACCATGTCGTTTGCAGACATGCCTGTGCCTTACTACTGTGTATCGACTGACATGGTGCGTATGCTCTCAAAAAACTGGACTTCCGGCACCCTTGTCGATGCCATGCGTTCAACGATGGCCATCCCGCTTTATTTCCGCCCCGTGCGCATTGACGGCATGATACTTTCAGATGGAGGCACACGCAATAATTATCCCGTTGACATTGCCAAAGAGATGGGAGCCGACATTGTGATAGGCTCCGAGATGCCGTTCAACCGCAAGAGCGATGAACTTAACTCTTTCGCCAGTCTGCTCATGCAGAACATCACCCTTATGACATCCGAACAGCTTGTGAAGAATCGAGAGATGACAGACCTCCTGCTGCAACATGAGCTGAAAGGCTACAACACTCTTTCGTTCGATTCGGTGTCGGTGGCAAATATCATTCAAGCAGGCTACGAGATGGCCAAACAGCATCACGATGAGTTCGCTGCCATAGCCGCAAAAGTGTCTGGAAAAGCGGAGCCTGCTCCTCATAAAGCACCTCTTAACATTGCAGCCAGCAAAATCAAGGTGGGAGAGATACAGTTTAAAGGGATAGACGAGGACGAAAAACGTTTTATTTTAAGAAGAAACATCATCCCCAGCGACAGTCTTTACGATCGTGCCACGATAGAGAAAATTATATCGAGACTCTATGGAACACAGGCTTTTGTTTCGGTAACTTATAGTTTGTTGGGTAATGAAGAACCCTATACTTTGGTCTTTGATTGCCAGAAAGGAAGGCCAAACGTGTTTCACGCTGGTGTGCACGCCGACAACGATGAGATTGTGTATGTGGGACTTCGCGCTGGTTTTGGAACGAGAAAACTTAGCGGTTTCAGGGTGGCTGGCGAGCTGAAAATAGGCAATTGCAACACTTTGTTGGTTGATGCTTCCTACAAGCCACTTCGCCATCTGCCAACAGTGGGCATTAGTGCCAAAGCCTATTATGAGCGTTTCTCATATTATTATGACGGCCAGTCGGCGAGACACACAAATGTGCAGTTCTCGGCGCTTAACACCGACTTGGATCTCTATATTGAAGACAGCCAGTATACTTATGGCAGTATGCGTGCAGGTCTGTCAATCGAGATGGAACCGTACGAAAACTTTATAGACTCGCGCATCGAGTGGAAAGGCTGGGATTGGCAGAGTTATTGGGTGTCGGCTTTTGCGTCTTTCCGTTACGACACTTACGATGATGGATATTTCCCGTCAAAGGGTGTCAAGTTGACTCTTAATGGGCGATATGTGTTTGCAGGTTATTCCATTTATATGGAGGACGAAAACAGCGATGAGGCAGGGTCTTATAGTGGCAAGATTGAGCCGTATGCTGTGGTGACAGCCTCGGCGGCTGGTGTCATACCTGTGGGCGGGCATTTCGCTTTTATACCTGAACTCGACTTTGGCTGGCAGTCCATTTATGACGGAAAGATGAATTTAATGCATACAGTCTCTGCCGGCGGCATGGTGACGGGACGTTACACAGAGAACCAGTTCTCGTTTTTGGGCGTTAACAGAGGCTTTCTTGTGTTGTCGAACTTCTCGCTGATAGCCAAGTTGGATATGCGCTACAAGATAAACCGTAAACATTTCATAACACTTAAGTCGGGTTTCTTGGTTGATGCAGAACGTTTCGCCATCCCTGACGGGGAAAAGAGCGTCTTGTTTAAAAATCCTTGCTTTATGATGTATGGTGTTGGCCTGGAGTATGGCTTGAAGACCGTTGTCGGACCTCTTACGGTGGGCGTGAAATGGAGCGATACGCCAAGGAGATTATATAACCCGATACCGCGTTTCGGCGTTTATGCCGCGTTTGGTTTTGATTTCTAACCCACAAGAGACTTGAAAACAGCCTTTTTCGCCATTATAGTCATGCTTATTCCTCTTGCAAGCATGAAGAGCATGAAGGCTGCCCAAAGGCCGTAGTTGCCGTAATGTGGCATGAGTAGTAGTGTCGCTGGAAGGAAAACGACTATCGAGGCTATTATCATGGTGTTGCGTATGGCGCGCGCTGCAGTGGCACCGATGTAAATACCGTCCCAGATGAACGCCGCAAATGTGATGATGGGAATTATGGCGGCTATGAAATGGTACGGCTGTGTCTTCTCGATGATGTCGGGTTGGTCGGATATGAAGCTGACAAAGGTGTCGGGAAACAGGGCATAGAGTAGGGTGAACGGCAGACAGAGCGCAAAGCCCCACAGCATCAGCATCTTGACGACACGTTTCAGACTGTCGATGTCGGATGCGCCCACAAAACGTCCCACAAGAGCCTCGCCAGCGTAAGCGAAACCGTCGGTGAAGTAGGAGAAGATATAGAAAAACTGCATCAGAATCATGTTGACGGCGAGTATGTCGTCGCCCAGTTTGGCCGACTGGTTGTTGAAGAAGGCGATGCTGAGCACAAGCAGTATGCTGCGTATCATGAAATCGGTGTTTACCTTGAAGAAACGCTTTAGCTTGTCGGGTTGGAGAAGTGTTGCCTTGTCGGGTGTGTCGAGATGATTGCGGTATTTGGTGAAAAGAAACACCAACGAGAGTAGCAGACCGCTGTATTGTGCTATCACTGTGCCGAGAGCCACACCTTTGATGCCCATTCCGAAGTGGTTTACAAATAGAATGCTCAGCCCGATGTTAACAACATTGATGGCGATGGCTGTTATCATTGGTGTGGTGGTGTCCTGCATTCCGATGAACCATCCGTTGAAGGCATAGAGGCAAAGAACAGCAGGAGCAGCCCATATCCTTACATAAAAATATTGTCGCGTGAGCTCCAGAACCTCGTCGCTGCCATTGAGAAGCCTCATGCTGAGACGTTCAATGGGTACTTGCAAAGAAAGCACTATGACCATCGCGGCTGCGGCAATGCACAGTGACCTGTAGAGAGAATAGGTGATCTCGGTACGGTCATTTGCTCCGTATGCTTGCGCCGTGAATCCAGTCGTGCCGGCACGCATGAAGCTGAAGATGGAGTACATCACACTGAAGATGGTGCCACCCAACCCAATGGCACCTATGTAGGCCACCGAGCTTTGATGCCCCATCAGAATCATGTCAACAAGGCCAAGCAACGGCACGGTGATGTTGCTGACGATGTTGGGAATGGCCAACTTGAGGATGGAGCGATTGAGGTTCTCTTTCTGCATGATGCTGGTTTTGTGGCGGCAAAGGTAAAAAAAATCGAGTTTTGTCGCCTAATTGTATAACTTTGCATTCCGAATTTTGAAGAGTAAAGATGATGAAAATATACAATTGTTTGGTAGCGATATTGGTGGCACTCTTGCTGCCTGTTACTGCCAGCGCCCAAGTGCAAAACCTGACTTGCGAGGGCCTGAATAGTCCTTTGGGCATAGAGACTTTGACTCCGCATTTCAGCTGGCAAAATGTACTGACGCATCGCAATCAGAGGCAGATGGCATACCAGATTCAAGTCTCATCTGACAGCGTTTTGCTAAAAAATGGTGTCGCTGACCTTTGGGACAGCGGTAAGGTGATTTCTGACGAGCAGATATTTGTGGGGTATAAAGGCAAAACCTTGAAGGAACGCCAGTTGTGTTATTGGCGAGTACGCACGTGGGACGAGAAAGGGCATAGCACTGCATGGAGCGGCATTGAACGCTTTGCGGTCGGGATACTTTCCGGGATGAAAGGCGAGTATATTGGATTTGTCAATTCTTTTGATGGGAAAATATGTCCATACGCTAGCGTTTACACTAAAATCGAGTATCACAAGGAATCACATAACCAAGTCTTTGTCCATGTCAACTCTTTGTGTTACCATGAGTTGCTCGTTAATGGCATACATGTTGGTGATAAAGTTCTGCAACCAGCTGTCTCCCAATTGGATAGACATTCTTATATTGTGACTTACGATATCACAAATTATTTCCGTTCAAGTGATGATAATGGGATATGTCTGCGAATAGGGCAGGGGTGGAACAGACAGAATGTGTTTGCCACTCAATATGACGGTCCTATGGTTAAAGCAGAGGTGGATGAGCTCAAAAATGGCGAGTGGCATACCATTCTTGTCACCGACTCTACATGGAATGCATGTCAGGACGATTTAAGCTACACTGGCACATGGCTACCTTTGCAGTTTGGAGGTGAGAGATATGGCGCAAACAAAGTTATGGAGCTGGGTCATGCCTCGGTTTTTAAAGTGACCGATATGCGTGCGACACCACAGCAGTTTGAAGGGAATCGTATTATCGATAGTGTCTCGCCAATATCTTCTGTAGAGATGGATGACGGATCCGTTCTCCTTGATTTTGGCCGGGTAATCACAGGATGGCTTCAAATCTCGTTTGATGGCTTGTCTATAGATGATGAGGTGATGATGGAGTATACCGACCATATTGCAAAAAAAGGTGTGTTTGAGTGTCAGGGTGAACGTGATGAGTATGTGTGTGAAGGTATGATGGAGGATGTTTTTTGCAACAGGTTCCATTATCACGCTTTCAGATATGTCCGTGTTGTTGGCGCAAAGGTAAAAGAAGCCAGAGCCTTGCAAATCAGCGGACTGGATGTTGATGAAGCTGCGTCTTTCGAGTGCTCCGACGAGAGGCTTAACGCCATACACGACCTTGTGAAATACACGCTTCTCAATCTCACCTACAGCGGCTATATGGTCGATTGCCCGCATCTTGAGCGTATGGGCTATGGTGGCGACGGTAACTCGTCAACAATGACGCTGCAAACCATATTTGACGTGCGTTCTACCTACTACAACTGGATGAAGGCATGGGCTGAGTCGATGGACGAGGACGGAGGTCTTGCTTACGTGGCGCCTTCGTTTCCCACTGGTGGCGGGCCTTATTGGAGCGGTTTCATCATAAAAGCTCCTTGGCGCACTTATCTCAACTACGGCGACCGCAGACTCATCGACTTGTATTACGACAATATGAAGAGGTGGCTCGGATATATAGAGAAAAACAGCTCCGATGGCTTGCTTGAACCCTGGCCCGACACAAAAAAGAGGATGTGGTTTCTGGGCGATTGGCTTGCCCCTGAAAGTGTGGATATAAAGGGTGAGTCGGTGGTGTTTGTCAGCAACTGCTTCATAGCGGAATGCCTGCATGACATGGCTGATATGGCTCTTCTGCTCGGAAAGAACGAAGACTTTGAAATGTATTCATCTTGGTATGCAGGGCTCAAGTCTTCCATAAACAACAGGTTTTATCATGCTGAAAGTCACACTTACGCCAATGGCACTCCTCTTGACCAATGCTATGCGCTTTTGTTGGGACTTCCTGATGAAGAAGAGGCTGGTGAGGTTACAGAGCAGCTTTTGAGAGATTGCCGCAGTAAATACAAAAACCATATTGCCGTCGGGCTGATGGGTGTGCCTGTTTTCACGGAGTGGGCGATAAAATACAGGCAATCCAATCTTATGGCTGAAATATTGCGTCAGACCGATTATCCTGGCTATCTTGACATGATCGCCAACGGTGCCACTGCCACATGGGAGTCGTGGGATGGCGAGCGTAGCCACGTCCATAACTGCTACAACGGAATTGGGACATGGTTTTACCAAGCTGTGGCGGGCATACGTCCCGACAAGAACCATCCCGGATATCGTCATTTTTTCATCGATCCGCAGGATGTCGATGGAGTGGAGTGGATTAAGGCTTCTAAACCGACGCCATACGGCGTGATACATGTTGAGAAGAATGGCAATAAATTATCTGTGACGGTGCCTGTAGGAACTACGGCTACGGTATTGACTGGTGCATCCGTTCGTGAGTTGGGTGCTGGTAAATGGGGCCTCAAGATGTAAGCATAAATTTGTCTCGTTCCTCTTTCGAAAATTTCTCAATGGCATATCGCAACATTGTCCGTGGAAAGCCATGATGTTTCGTAAGCCATAGTTTGAGCCTCTGTTCGTCGCGTTTGCCAGCTTCGCGGAGAAGCCAGCCAGCTGCTTTTTGAAGTAGGTCGTGAAGCGGTTGGGGCTTTGCAAGAAAGATTTCAGCAATGGCGTATGTGTCGTCAAGTTGTCCATGGCGAAGGAACTGCATGGTGCTAACCATCCCGATGCGCTGCTCCCAGATTGTCTTGCCTTTGCTGGCAAGGTCATAAAGCATGGTTCTGTCTTTGTCTAAGAGCCACATGCCGAGCAACTCGTAGCACGAGAGGTCGACCAGGTCCCAGTTGTTGATATATTTGGTGTGTTCGAGGTAGAAATCGACACATTTTTGTTGAAGCTTGGTGTCTTTTTTGTTGTGTTTGAATATCTGTATCAGAGCAAGCAATGCAGCGAGGCGCATCTCGTGGTATTCGGATTGGATGCAGGTCTCAAGGTCGTCGAAAGAAGTGTTTTCCCAGTATCGTTTTACCACTTCGCGTGTCACAGGCACTTTTATTCCTAGGAACTTGTCGCCTTCGCCGTATTGTCCTTTCCCTGTCTTGAAGAAACGTATCAGACCATCTACTTGCGATGGGTCTTGCTTGACGAGCGTTTCTTTGTATAAGATGTTTTCTTTCTTAATCATTTTGTTGGCAGGTTAATTGCATGGACAAAGATAAAAAGAACATTGACTGTGTCACAATTTTTTTTAAATTTGCGAAAGAAAATCAATATGATATGGTTCACTACTGCTATAAAGCTCCCGATCCTATTGGTATGCTCATGATGTCTTCCGACGGCATTGCTTTGACTGATTTGTGGTTTGATGACGGTTCTGTTGATTTTTCAAGCATGACTGGTGATTTGCCTGTTTTCCGCGATACCTGCCGCTGGCTCGACATATATTTCAGCGGACGGCAACCCGATTTTGTTCCTGAGTTGAAGTTGCTTGCCACGCCTTTCCGCAAATCAGTTTGGGAGGCTTTGCTGACGATACCATACGGAAAAACAGTGTCTTATGGCGATATAGCCCGGCGTGTCGGTTGCCGTTCGGCACAGGCTGTGGGTGGCGCTGTGGGACACAACCGCATAGCCATCATCATACCATGCCACCGTGTGATAGGCTCCGATGGCTCGCTGACAGGCTTTGCTGGTGGGCTGCAAAGGAAAAAATATTTGCTGTATTTGGAGAAATGTCATATTTTCGCACCATAATAGACTGTTATATGGATTTTAAATGGGAAGACGATTTCACGATTTCTGTTGAGATTCAAGGTGGCAAAGTGGTTATTTCGGCCAACGAAGCCGGGCTCAGGTCTCTGGCCAACCATTTCATAGCCCTGGCTGACGACAAGGCTCGTGGGGCTCATTTTCATCTCGACGAGAATAATTCACTCGAAGACGGCTCTACGGAACTTGTTGTCCAGAAAATCGTGGAATAATGTATGAGTTGAATAGTTTTAAACAATAGTAATTGTTATGATAAATTATAAAAGGGGTAATTGCTGGCAAGCCAGCTATGACAAGGATACCGGCAGATATATGGGGTATATCATTTATACCAATCGTGAAGGGCAGGAGAGGTTTCTTTATGAAATATCCAAGGCTGTTTTCGACAGGCTTGGCACGTTTAAGGATGACAATGAAAACGACAGGCTTATACGAGAAGAAGGCAGGCCGTTCTATCGTTTTGAAAACACCATGTATGGCACATTGGGACCAGAGGAATACGTTTATGAAGAAGGAGGCGAAAGCGTCTGGGACAATACCATGCAGAAAATCATGGACGAGCTGGAAGCTCGTGCCGAAGCAGGCGACAAGCAGGCAATGACCGAGTGGCTGGATGTTAACAGATATAGCGGTGGCGATAGGAAAAAAAGGCGTAAGATAGCCCGTATTTTGCAGAAGGCTGCCGAAAGTGGCATCTTCAGCGCACAGAAAAAACTCGCTGAAGCCTATCTTTATGGGGACGAATACGACAGCGGGATTAGGAAAAATGCAGAGAAAGCATCTCTCTGGTTTGAAAAGATAGCAGGAAAACTCTCTGCTGATGAGCAATACAGCATGGCCAACCGTTATCTGAAAGGTAACGAGGTGCGACAGGACGACACAAAGGCTGCGCATTGGTTTGAGCTTGCTGCCAAGCATGGGCACGCCAAAGCACAATTCTCTATCGGCTATTGTTATGACGTTGGACAAGGTGTTGGACAAAGCGACGAGAAAGCCGTATATTGGTACACCAAAGCTGCTGAAAAGGGTCATTCAATAGCCCAATGCAATCTGGGTTATTGTTACGAAAACGGCCAGGGTGTTGAACAAAGCTACGACAGGGCTGTATATTGGTACACCAAAGCAGCAGAGCAGGGATTTTCTGTCGCACAAAACAATATTGCGATTTGCTATGAGAATGGTTATGGTGTTGAACAGAACTATGAAAAGGCGTTTTATTGGTACACAAAATCAGCCGAACAAGGTAATATTAGTGCGCAAAACAATCTTGGCCTTGCATATCAATACGGCCAGGGTGTGAAACAAGACTACGAGAGAGCTGCCTATTGGTTTGCCAAGGCTGCCGAGCAAGGGAACCCGAATGCACAAAACAATCTTGGTCTTTGCTATGATCTCGGACAAGGAGTGAAGCAAAGTGACAAGAAGGCTGTATATTGGTACACCAAGTCGGCTGAACAAGGTAATGATGTCGCCCAAAACAATCTTGGCAATATGTATGAGCAAGGCCAGGGAGTGAAGCAAGATTATGGTAAGGCTGCTTGTTGGTTTGCCAAGGCTGCCGAACAGGGTAACTCAAGTGCGCAAAACAATCTTGGTGTTTTATACGAAACTGGCAATGGTGTTGAGATTGACATCGAGAAAGCTGTGTATTGGTATACTAAAGCCGTTGAGCAAGGTAACGACGTTGCACAAAACAACCTCGGTGAATGCTATAAAAAAGGCTGTGGAGTGAAGAAAGACCTTGAGAAGGCAGCGTATTGGTTTGCCAAGTCAGCTGAGCAAGGCAACGAGAAAGCGCGGGAAAACCTGCGGATGTTGCAGCAGGAATGAGAACTCTGCAATTAAAGGTATGATGGAAGCACTTTGGCTATCGCATCAATCCTGCGTGTCTGAATAATGTAGCGTATGCCTCGGCTTTCTTTTCTATGGACAAAGGATAAGCCCGCGAGCTTGATGGCATTCGCCATATCCTTATATGGCGTTCTGAAATAGTCGTTTCTGTGTATTTCCCTATAGCTGTTTTCCCGCATCCATATACTGAAGATATGGTATCGAGTGACTTTTGTCCGGTGCAGCAAATGTCTTGGCAGAAAGGTATAGCGTTCAGCAAAGCACCTATATCGGTCGGCTCTATTATCTCAAGAAATTCATCGGCGGCATTGTCGCGTAGCCTTCTTACGGCTGTTGCGGTGTCGAAAATGGCAATTCCTGTGTTTGAACAGAATTCAACAATATCTGAATAGAGAAAAGTCCTGTCTTGACTTACGAAATGCTGCTTGTCGCCGTAAAACAAAAGCCCCATGATGCGCCACATGTCGTTTTGTGGATTAGGATAGAAAAAATTCATGCACCATCGTGTCTTGGGTGGTGGGAAACTACCAAGCATGATTACTCTGGCGTTGTAAGGCAAAAAAGGTTCCAACGGATGCCGTTCGATGTCGTGTAAACTGCTCATCTTTTTTAATAATTGTGCAAAAATACGGTTTTATAGATTTTAAATTTTAAATACGATATTTTTTTATATTGGTTTGATAAATTTTTATAATTTTGCCCCGTATTTAATAACCTTATTAAATAGAGTAATAAGTCAATGTATAGTTTAGGCATAGATATAGGCAGTACAACCATAAAAATGGCATTGGTGAAGGTGGACGATACTGTGCAAGATGCTGAATGTAAGGTAATTGCAACTGATTATCGGAGGCATAATGCTGAACCTGTGGTAGTTGGCAAGGAGATGATAGAAAGACTTCTCCCTATGCTCGAATCGCAATCGGACACTCTTATGGTGGGCATCACTGGATCTGTCGGGATGGGCTATGCGCAGCGTTTCGGTGTTGTTTTTCATCAGGAGGTGATTGCTGCCGCCGAAGTCGTTAAGCGAATGTATCCAGAAGTTCACACTTTGGTTGACATAGGCGGTGAGGACTCCAAGATGATTTTCTTCGCCGAGGGACGAGTGCCCGATATGCGCATGAATGGCAACTGTGCCGGAGGTACAGGTGCGTTTATCGACCAAACGGCCACTTTGTTGGGTGTCGAGACAAACGAGTTGAACGGTTTGGCTGAGAAAGCCGAGCATATTTACCCCATAGCCTCGCGGTGTGGAGTGTTCAGCAAGACTGACGTGCAAAACCTTATATCCCGTTCGGTAAGCAAGGAGGACATTGCCGCGTCGATGTTGAATGCTGTGTCGTTGCAGGTTGTAAGCGCTTTGGCGCGTGGAACCGATGTTCATCCCAAGGTGTTTCTTTGCGGTGGACCTTTCGCCTATATCCCCGAACTGCGGAAACATATATTACGAGTGATGGATTTGGACGAAGACGACTGCATAGTGCCAGAATACACACAGTTTATTCCTGCCATCGGCACTGCACTGCTCAATCATGGGAAGACTTTCTCTTGTGGACAGGTTCACGATATGTTTAAAGACAGAATTGAGAAGTTCGTAAACAGGGATTCCTTGCCTCCGCTTTTCGAGAGCCAAGCTCTTTATGATGAATGGTTGACTGAAAAAAAGACTCGCTATAACCACGCTGCCATTAAGGCTGATAACATACATATAAATGCTGACTCACATTATTATCTCGGCATTGACAGTGGCAGCACTACCACCAAATTAGTACTGATTGACGAGTCGGGGCAAATCGTATATTCCGATTATAGTTACAACAACGGCAATTCTTTTCATGCTTTCCGCCGTGCCTTGCAAGACATGAGAAAGAGACTCGGTCAAGATGTCACAATAGCTGCGTCATGCTCAACGGGCTATGGTGAGCAGCTGCTAAAGACGGCATTTCGCTTGGATTACGGCATTGTCGAGACCATGGCGCATTTCATAGCGGCAAAACGGCTGCAGCCCAATGTCAGCTTTGTCCTTGACATTGGCGGACAGGACATGAAGGCCATTTTTGTAAAAAACGGCAGCATTCATCGCATCGAGATAAACGAGGCCTGTTCGTCGGGATGCGGCAGTTTCATAATGACCTTTGCTCGACAGCTGGGCTATGATGTTGACGACTTTGCGCGTATGGCCACCTTGGCGCGGCATCCTTACGACCTGGGAACTCGCTGCACAGTGTTCATGAACAGTAAAGTAAAGCAAGCAATGCGCGAAGGAACTGACATTGAAGATATTGCCGCCGGATTCAGCTATTCTGTAATAAAAAATTGCCTTTATAAGGTGCTTAAACTTCAGTCGTTCAGCCAGTTGGGCGATAATATCATGGTACAAGGCGGCACGTTCCGAAATCATTCGGTAGTACGGGCACTAGAACTGCTAACAGGTAAGGAAGTTGGCTTCGGACCTATTCCAGAGCTGATGGGTGCTTACGGCGCTGCTTTATATGCGAAAGGAGGTGGCAAATGAATCTTGACGAACTTCTTCAATCGAATAAATACGACGAAACCGACGAGGTTTGTCCCGGCTGCCAAAACCATTGCCAGGTGCGGATTTACTCTTTTGCCAATGGAAGACGCTATGTGTCGGGCAACAACTGCGAACGTGTCTATTCCAATGAGACAGAGAACACCACGAAAGGTGTCAATATGTTTGACGAGAAATACAACATGCTATTTGCCAAACATCAGTATTCCTGCGCAAGCCTTAAACCATCCTCTTCCAACTTGACAATTGGTATTCCCCGTGGTTTGGGCATATATGAAAACTATCCTTTTTGGCAGACCTTATTCGAATGCTGCGGCATCGCTGTGAAGTTGAGCGGGGCAAGCAGCAACAAATTATTCGATAAAGGCGTCAGGACTATTGTAGCCGACAACATCTGTTATCCAGCAAAACTCATGCATGGTCACATCATGGACTTGATAGAAAAAGGTGTTGACCGTATCTTCTACCCGTGGGTGGTGTTTGAGCGAAAAGAGGATGACTCGTCGAAAAACAGTTTCAACTGCCCTATTGTGAGCGGTTATTCTGATGTCATAAAAAGCTCCATAAACCCTGAGAAAAACTATGGCATCCCGTTGGATGCGCCAACAATAACGTTCAAAGATGAGGTGTTGTTGCGTAAATCGGTAGTGGAGTATCTTTGTAGCTTGGGCGTGCCAAAACAAACAGCCGATAATGCTGTCACAGAGGCTGTTAAAGTCCAGCAGACATATCTTGACAAGCTTGAACAGCGCAACTTGGAGGTATTTGAAGCAGCGAAGAAGGCGGGGCGCATGGTAATACTTCTTGCCGCACGTCCTTATCACATCGACCCTTTGATACAGCATAGAATAGCCGATGCCATTGCCGCGATGGGTATAGATGTGGTTACTGAAAATATTGCAGCTCACAAAGGTCAAGACGTTTATAGTCAGCTGAATGCAATGGCACAATGGGCTTATCCGAACCGCATCTTCAAAGCGGCGCATTTCGTTGGCAACAGCGATTATGCCAATCTGCATTTTGTGGAGTTGACCAGTTTCGGCTGCGGCCCCGATGCTTTCATCCTCGACGAGGTTCGTTCTGTTCTTGGCCGTTATTCAAAAAACCTGACTGTGTTGAAGATTGACGATGTGAACAATATCGGTTCTCTGCGCCTTCGAGTCAGGTCGCTGGTTGAAAGTGTAAAATTTGACGACAGAACCTCAAGTGAGAAACCTGCTGAGACAAAGCCCTATACGACAAAACCTTACGAGTCGTCGGACCGTGAGCGGGTAATCCTCGCGCCTTATTTCGCTGAAGGCTATAATGAGTTTCTGCCAACTTTATTCAAAATGGCAGGTTATCGTTTTGAGTCTCTACCCATGGCTTCGCAGGCCGATGCAGAAGAGGGTTTGCGTGTGGCGAACAACGACATTTGCTATCCTGCCACGATAGTGGTTGGCAGCGTCATGCGGGCTTTGCGCTCGGGCAAATACGACCTAGACCGTACCGCTGTGGCTATCACACAGACGGGCGGGCAGTGCCGCGCCAGTAATTATTACGCACTCATAAAGAACGCTTTGGTTGAGGCGGGAATGAGTCAGGTGCCTGTCATCGCTGTCGCTATTGGACACGACCTTCACAATGACCAGCCTGGGTTCAAGATCGACTGGCTGCGATTGATAAGGCCAACGTTGGAGGCTATGTTTTTCGCAGATGCATTGGCAAAACTATATTACCCTGCAGTGGCGCGTGAGAAAAAACAAGGCAGTGCAAGACAACTGTACGATTACTATCTCAATGCTGTACAAGAACCTCTTTCCCATCGCGACTATCGTGCTGTGCGAAAACTGATGAGGCAAGCTGTCAGCGATTTTACTGCCACTTGCGACATTGAAAAGTCAATTCCCGTTGTGGGAGTTGTGGGGGAGATATATGTCAAATACAATTCGTTCAGTAACCACGGAGTAGTGCGTTGGCTCATTGAGCAGGGTGTGGAGGTTGTGCCGCCAGCCCTAACAGGCTTCTTCTCCACATCCATTCCCAACGCTTTCATCAATCGCGGACAGCATATTCGCATTGACGGGCTTAAGCCATGGCAGGCACGATTGGCAAACACTATCCTGAAGCATTTTGCACATGCCTATGACCGTTTGTGCAAGCCCTTTCCGCTATATCGCCCATTCACCGACATCATGGATATATGGCGGCAAAGCCGTAAGGTCATCAATTCGGCTGCCGATTTTGGCGAAGGTTGGTTCTTGCCAGGCGAGATATGCGACTTGGCCGAACATGGCGTTAGCAAGGTCGTGTCGCTACAGCCGTTCGGGTGCATCGCCAACCACATCATCAGCAAAGGCATTGAACGGAGGTACAAAGAGCTCTATCCCGACCTCTCACTACTTTTCCTTGACTTTGACGCTGGCACATCGGATACAAACATAGCAAACCGCTTGCATTTTTTACTTGGATGATTAACAATTGAAAATGAATAAGACCTTTTACAACTATGGAAACTAATGATAAAATGGAGATGCGTATTCGAGAAGTGGCGCAGCAGCTTTTTTTCAAGCAGGGTTTTGCGCTCACTTCCACTACGCAGATTGCTAACGAGGCGGGATGTACACAAGCTCTTGTGCATTATTACTATCGCACCAAGGAGAACCTTTTCCGTCAGATTTTTCTTGAGCAGATAGAGGCAGCACTTAGTGTTATAGCTCGTTCGCTGATGACGGAGGACTCTTTTGAGCGTTTTATCGAGAATGCCATCTCACTGTATTTTGACACTCTTGTGAAGAATCCGCGCCTGCCTTATTTTGTGCTTGAGGAGTTGGTGTCAAACCCAGAACGCAGGCGGTATTTGCGCGACAACTTTGTTGAGAAATCCGCTTATGCGATATATTATATGCAGTTTGAGTCACGTTTGCGTTCGGAGCAGCAGGCCGGGCGTATCGCCCCCATTGAGCCTTTTGACCTTATGATGACGGTGGTGTCGCTCACGATGTTCACCTTCATAGCCCTGCCCATGTATCAGGACCTCCTCCACAAAACCGATGAAGAAGTGAACGAGTTTGTCTTGCATCGCAAGCAGGAGGTTACACGCTTCATACTGAAAGGTCTTAAACCGTGAGTTTTAATTGTTGTTAGATAAGATAATAGTTTGATTATGAATTGGATAATTCTTGTTTTGGCCGGTTTGTGTGAGACTGGCTTTGCATTCTGTCTTGGAAAAACCAAACTGGCAGTAGGTGCCGAGTGGTGGGCGTGGATTGCTGGTTTTGGCATTCTATATGTCTTGAGTGCCGTGCTTTTGGCTAAAGCCACGCAAACCATCCCTATTGGTACTGCTTATCCCGTATGGACGGGCATAGGTGCCGTTGGGGCTGTGGTGTTGGGCATATTCGTCTTCCACGAACCCGCAACGTTTTGGCGAGTGTTTTTCCTAAGTACGTTGGTGCTCTCTATTATCGGACTTAAAATCGTCGGATAAGTCACTTCTGTTGAACCGGGTTTGATTTGTTTTACTGATTGGGTAAACAAGGGCTGGTCTCGACTTCTGTCATTGCTTTCTTGTTCATTTTGAACGAAGTTGTGCGGCGTATATCATTGACAGAGGCTCCGAACAACAGCTGATAGATGCCTGCGGCTGTCTCCCAAGTGTTGTTTGTCTCGTTGAACGACGCCAACTCGTAAGTGCTGATTTTCATTGTCAAAGTCTCGGATTCGCCTGGCGCGAGGAGTTTGGTTTTGGCAAAAGCCTTTAGCTCGCGAGCGGGTTTTCCCAATTCTCCTGATGGGGCTGCAACGTAAAGTTCAACCACTTCACGACCAGTCACCTTACCTGTGTTCTTGACGGTGAGGGAGGTTGTGAAACCATCGGAAGTTGTTTTGACAGTAGGTTTGCCATATTCGAAAGACGTATAGCTAAGGCCAAAACCGAATGGGTATGACACCTCAACTTTGTTTGTCTGGAAATAGCGATAACCTACCCAGAAGCTTTCCTCGTATTCGGTGAAGTCGATGTTGCGGCGTTCTCCTTTTTTGCCATTTGTGTTCCAGCGGTATGGAAAGTTCTTTGATGACGGTATGTCCATGTAGTTTATCGGGAATGTCGTGGGCAATTTTCCTGAAGGGTTCACCTTGCCTTTCAGCACGTCGGCGATGGCGTGTGCACCTTCTTGGCCTGGCGCCCAAGGGAGGACGATGGCATCGACGAGATTTTTCCATGAGGCGGTCTCGATAACGCCAACGATGTTCAGCACCATCACGACTTTTTTGCCTTCTTTATGGTACACCATACTGACGTTTTGCAACAGCTCCATTTCTATGTCAGAGAGCAGGAAGTCATCGTGAAACACGCGGTCGGCGTACTCGCCTGCAATGCGGCCAAGAACCACTACGGCAACGTCGTTGACTTGGGCCTGACGCTCAATGGCCTGTATTGAGATTTCTGGTTCAGAACGGTGGCGGCGGTCGGTGGCAATGCCGTCCATGCGCTCTTTGGCGTTTTGAACGGCGAAGCAACTGTTGTAAAAATCTGCCAGGTCCTCATCCAGCGCAAACCCAGCCTCGGTCAATGCTTCCTGCATGTTGGCTACATGTTCGGTATATACTTCACCTGAGCCGGTGCCGATGCCCACGAAATCAACGGAGTTCATCCCATAAAGTGCGATTTTCTCATTGCCCTTGAGGGGCAAGGTGCTGTTCTTGTTTCTGAGCAGCACTATGCTTTCCTCGGCGGCTTTGCGTGCCATGGCGGCATGGGCTTTCAGGTCGGGTTTGTTGGAATAACGGTATTTGCGGAAATGTGGTGTTTTTACAATGTATTCGAGCATCCGGCGCACGTTGCGGTCAAGCTCTTCCTGGCTTATCTCTCCTTTCTCCACTGCCGCCACTATGCGTTCTGCCTCAATTTTGAATCCTGGTTCCATAAGGTCATTGCCCGCTTTGACAGCTCGTACTGTCCCTTCCTTGCGCCCCCAGTCGGTCATGACAATGCCCTGGAAACCCCAGTCGCCACGTAGTATGGTGGTAAGCAGCCTATAACTTTGCTGCGAGTATTCTCCGTTTATTTTGTTGTACGACGACATCACCGCCCATGGATGGCTTTCTCTTATAGCGATTTCGAAATTTCTGAGATATATCTCACGCAGTGCACGCTCTCCAATACGGGCATCGTTTTCATGACGGTTGGTCTCTTGGTTGTTGCCGGCGAAGTGTTTCACTGAGCATCCTACGCCGTTCGACTGCACGCCACGTACGTAAGCGGCGGCAATTTTACCTGACAAAACAGGGTCTTCTGAGTAATACTCGAAGTTGCGGCCGCACAATGGGTTGCGGTGGATGTTCATGCCTGGAGCAAGCAGCACATCGACACCATATTCCAACACCTCGTTGCCCATGGCACGTGTCATCTCCTCAACCATATCGACATCCCAAGAACTGGCTATTGCGGTGCTGGTCGGGAATCCAGTACAATAGAAAGTCTGGTCGGTGCCTTCACGTTTGGGCTCAAGACCCAGACCGGCAGGCCCGTCACTGAGCACTGTCATTGGAATGCCGAGCCGTGGTATGGCGTATGTGTAGCCTGCCACATTGGGTACGTCGGAAGTGGTACCATCGCCGCCAACAAGCAGGTGTGCCTTCTCTTCAAGAGTCATCGCACTGATGATCTCATCAATATTGTCTTCGCGTAGTTTGAGATTGTTTGGATTTTGTGCATAGCATAATTCTGCACAAAGTAATGTTATAACTAATGCTTTGATTGATAGTCTGTTGTAAAACATGGTTCTTGTTTAGGTTAATACCAATTTGATTGCCACAAATTTATGTTTTTTTTGTCAGTATCCCAAATAGTTTTTCTGTGTTTTATTTTTGTAATTTTGCTGTCTAAATAGTAGATAGTTATGAGTCACGAACATCATCACCACCATCATCATAGTATGTCTGCCGATAATGGGCAGATGCGCAAAATATTATGGATAGCAATTGTTCTTAACCTCCTTTTTGTAGGTGTTGAAACAGGGATGGGATTATGGAAAAACAGTCTTTCGCTTTTGAGCGATGCCGGACATAATCTTAGCGATGTGTTCTCGTTATTGCTTGTCGTTGTCGGACTCCATCTTGTCAGAGTGCATAGCAACGAGCATTACACCTATGGTTACAAGAAAAGCACAATTCTGATTTCGTTGGCGAATGCCATCTTACTGCTTGTGGCAGTCGGTGTGATAATTGCAGAGAGTGTTCATAAGCTGCGAGAGCCTGCTGTTATTGATGGCGTAGCCGTTTCATGGACGGCAGGTGTCGGCATACTGATCAACGGCGTAACGACGCTTCTGCTGATGCGCGGGCAGAAGGGCGACCTTAACATTCGTGGTGCGTTTTTGCACATGGCCGCCGACACATTGGTGAGCATAGGCGTTGTCATCAGCGGTCTTGTGATTCACTATACAGGATGGTTCATCATCGATCCGATTATCAGTATCGTCATTGCACTTGTCATACTTGTCAGCACATGGGAGCTGCTGCGAGACAGCATGAGATTGGCCCTGGACGGTGTGCCGGAAGGCATAGAAGTTGACGAGGTGATGGAACTCATGTGCAGTGTGGACCACGTCAAGGATGTTCATCACATGCATATATGGGCAATGAGCACGACGGAAAATGCTTTAACGACACATGTGGTGGTCGACGACGAGCACGCAGCTTCTTCTGTGCGCAAGACGTTGAAGGAGGTTCTCAAGACGAAAGGAATCACTCATGCTACGATAGAGATTGAAAATGGTGACGGATGCTGCGACACTGCCTGCTGAAGGGTGTATGACAATCCTTTAACAATGATTTTATGAAGCGAACTACTCAAAAAAAGCAGCGTGGCTCTTATCGCAGCCATTTATTTACTTGCCGCTGTGGCTGGCGTGCTGCTGTTTGACTGGTTCGGCTGTATCGATAATACCCGTTTGGACTTTGCTTTGGGCTGATAAGGATGAAGACTCGCTCACAACTAGTAGTTCGTCACGTTCAAGGGCATGATAATCGGAAAGACAGATTGTTTCGTTGAGATTTCTAATGTGTTATTCCTTATATAGTTCCCGTTTGTTTTCTGAATTTTAATGGACTTTGTCCAGTGGCACGTCGAAAGAAGGTGCCGAAATGTGACTGGTTGATGAATCCTAGCCGTTCTGAAATTTGCTGAATAGTCAAGTTGGTAGTAAGTAACAATGACTTTGCTAGGCGTAATAGAGTTTCGTTAATGCAATATCCCGGACTCTCACCTGTCACCTGTTTCACCACGTTGGACAGATATTTTGGGGAAAGGCACATCTCTGATGCATACCAGCCGATGGAATGGTGCATATAGCTGTGAGTGTCAACAAGCGACAGGAAACGTCCTGTCAGTTCCTCGGCACGAGATAGCGAGTGCTTTTTTTCAAAATTTGTTTCGTATATCCCAATGTTATAGCTTAGAAGTGAGCGTAAAAGATGCAGTGATGCTTCTTGTATTGTGGAAGGGTCAGCGGTTTTAGATGTCTTCTGTAGAAGGGACAGATAATCTAAACAAACTTTTAACTGCTCCTCGGTTATTTCCATTGTCGGACGCACATAAATCTTGTTTTTCAGCTCACTGCTGATGTTCAAGCCAAGTTCCTTGCTGAACATGGCTGAAAATGACAATGCGTATATCAATGTGTCTTCGTAAACTTCGGATAAATGCAAGATATGGTTGGGAAACACACATATCATAGAATGTGCGTCAATGTTGAATTTGTGGTTGTTTATTTCGGCTATTAAACCGCCTTTTGCTACAAATTGGATAACATAAACCTCCGTCCTGAAATATTCTGGCAAGTTCGGTAGTTTCCCTTGAATAACAGCGATTTGTAAATCATCACATATTCTGTTGGATTTGTTTTTTTTCTCATAATCCAGCAAAACAGGCAACTCTTCTAATGGACCATTTGCGCTCATAATGTGACGCTTAAAACAATTTTGAAAATATATCCACTTATATCTTGATAATACTCTGCAAAGATAAGAAAAACATGATAATAAAAGTATAAAAGCACATTGTAAGTTGATGTGTGATGATTTGAAATGTGGAAAATAGAACAAAAATTGTGTGTTGTGGAAAACATTCTCTAAGAGCTATATCTGTATTTTTGTCAAAAATAATTTTTTATGAGAATACTTTTTGTCAAAAATAATTTTTTATGAGAATACTTTTTGTCATTGACACTTACAAGACCAACAACAATGGCACAAGCATCTCGGCCCAGCGTTTTGCCGAAGAGTTGCGCAGACGGGGACACGAGGTGAGAATATTGTGCGCCGATCCGCAGGAAACCGATACCGAAGGAAACCCATTTCCAGTGGAAATCACACAAAAATATTTGGTCAAGGAGTTTTACACCCCTGTTTTCAATCCGCTGATAAAAAAGCATGGCTTCACGTTCGGTACTATTTTCAAGGAGTCGCGGGAGATGATACACAAGGCGGTGGAATGGGCTGATGTCGTCCATAGTTTCATGCCTTTCGGCTTGGAGATGTATGCCAGCAAATATGCCGAAAAACAGGGCAAACCCAATACTGGCGCTTTTCATATTCAACCAGAGAACCTTTGGTCGTCTGTAGGTCTAGGCAAGGTGCAATGGATTCAGGAGATGTCATATCGTGACTTCAAGAATTGGCACTATTACAAGTTCCGTCATATCCATGTCCCATCCGGGTTCATGGGACGTATGCTTGTTGAACGCGGATACAAGGCTAAAATTCACGTGATAAGCAACGGTATACAGAATGCTTTCATAGAAGCGGGTAAGATGAAGTCGGAAAGAAAGAGAGTTGTTGAGGATGCTGACAAACCAATAAAAATAATGATGATAGGTCGCCTTTCGCAGGAAAAGAGACAGGATGTGATAATCAACGCTGTTCAGTATTCTAAATATTCTGACAGGATACAACTTGTGTTTGCAGGCAAGGGGCCGGAATATGATAATTATATGGAGCTTGGCAAGAAATTGAAAAACCCTCCCCAGTTCATTTATGTCAGCAGTGATGAACTAATAGAACAGTTGCTCGATACCGACCTTTATGTGCATGCTTCTGATATGGAGAGCGAGGCAATATCATGCATAGAGGCTTTTGCAACGGGATTGGTGCCTGTGATAGCCAATAGCGAAGTCAGCGCTACACCGCAATTCGCGCTCGATGGTCGTAGTTTGTTCGTTCCTGGCAACCCGCGTGACCTAGCCCGCTCTATTGATTATTGGCTCGACCATCCTAATGAAAAACACTATATGGAAGAGCTTTATCGTAAGGCTGCCAAACGTTATTCACTTGAAAACTCCGTGTCGCAGTTTGAAATGATGCTGGATGAAGAAATTGTTGATAATGAAAAACTTCATAAGTAATTTGTTTTTTTTGTTTATGGTGATTAATTCGAATGCGCAAGGTGTCATGTCTCCCGAGGTACACGACGACGGACGTGTCACATTCCGTTATTATGGTCCAGACGCCAAGCGCGTCAGGGTTGAAAGCGGCTGCCTGCTGAATAAACCTGACAACAGTTGGTTTGACAGTAAGAAACGAAAGGCGAAAATGACACGTGACCAGAATGGAGTGTGGAGTCTCACTACCTCGCCTCTCATACCTGAGGTGTATAATTACAGGTTTGTGGTTGACGGTGTCAAGTGTGTGGACCCATGCAACCCTGATACCATCCATGAACTATTGCATAAAGAGAGCTTGGTGGTAGTGGGGGGACTGCCGATGGCGAACCTTTTTGTTGAAAGAGAGAAGGTGGCTCATGGCAAAATCGACACGGTCAGGTGCCAGGTTGACGACAGCGGCGTTTCAAGAAAAGTCTTGGTTTACGTACCCGCTGTCGATTCGACTGAAATAAGGGAAAGCCTGCCAATATTGTATCTCTTACACGGCATTAGTGGTGACGAACAGGTGTGGATAGAGCAGGGCAGGGTAAAGCAAATTCTCGATAACATGATTGCCAATGGCGACATCTCGCCTATAATGGTTGTCATGCCCGACTGTAATGTTGTTAAAAAAGTGACTCGACAAAAACGGACTAACCTTTTCCGCAATATTTTCAACTATCCGGTTTTACGCCACAAAAAAGAATTTGAAAAGTCTTTTACGAAAATCCATGCTGCGCTATGTAGCCGATATGACATTACAGACAGCACTACCTTTCTGTATATGGCTGGACTGAGTTCGGGTGCCATGCAAGCAGCCAATATTGTAAAAGAGAATCCGTCCATGTTCCGCAAGGTTGGTTTTTTCTCGCCTCCATTGATGGGGCGGAGGTATATGCCTGACAATGGTGGCATTTCTTCATATTATGTCTATATAGGTGACAGTGACTTGTTCAGGAAAAGCGGAGTTAGATTGGCCAAAAGGCTTGTTGCTACTGGTGTTGAGTGTGATTGTGTCAACTTGGACGAAGGACACAGTTGGAGGGCTTGGAGACGTTTTTTGGTGCTTTTCTTGAAAGAGATTCAGAAATAATATCTTCCAGCCTTTTTACCAAAGAGATGCCGTAACGTATAAAATCAAGTGTTTTTATTGGTTTGTATGTTTTTTTAATGCAAAAGATGACTATTATGACGTCTTTTGGGGCTTTAATTGCCCTTGATTGGTAAAATAGCTTATTTTTGCATTTGCAATAATAATCCAATGATGGTGAAAATGCGGTTTATGTCAAAACAAGCTAAACTGAAACATTATGAAGCGTGCTTACTCTAAATGGTGCAGCGTGGCTCTTATCGCAGCCATTTATTTACTTGCCGCTGTGGCTGGCGTGCTGCTGTTTGACCGGTTGACGGCCGTGTCGATAAAACCTGTTTGGGCTTTGCTATGGGCTGATGTCTTGGCAACGGTCATTGTGTGGTTGTTTGGACTATTGTATGAAAACGTGTCGGTTTATGACCCGTATTGGAGCGTCTTCCCGCCTGTGGCATTTCTGATGTGGGCGTTCTACACGCAAAATTGGTCGCTGCCGGTTGTTCTGTTACTCATAGCATCGTGGTATTGGGGCTGGCGACTCACCCGCAACTGGTTCATCACGTTCAAGGGCATTGCGCACGAGGACTGGCGATACACCAAATACCGCAGCATGCATCCATTGCTTTTCCATCTCATCAACCTGTTCGGGCTGAACATGGTGCCCACGCTTGTGGTGTTTGGCGCAATGCTGCCGGGATTAAAACTGTTTGAGACGGCAGTTACTGCAAACGTCTTGACGTTTTTCGGCTGCATAGTTTGCGTCGCCTCGGCCACCATTCAGCTGATTGCCGACAAGCAGATTCATGATTTTCGCGCTGTCAACCCTGGCAGATGCTGTAATGTCGGTTTGTGGAAACATGGCCGTCATCCGAACTATTTTGGTGAGATACAATTCTGGTGGGGTATATGGATTATGTATGCATCTCTGCAAGGCTTCGACTGGTTCATTTGCGGTCCGATAGCGATGACGGCACTCTTTCTTGGCATCAGCATTCCGCTCATGGAGAAGCGTCAGATGCAGAACAAGCCTGGCTATGCTGAGTATCGTAAACAAACGAGGTTGCTTATATGATTTTAAACAAAAACCAAAATAATAACTCATGAAAATCATTATAACAGGAGCCACGGGCTATGTGGGAGAGGGTGTTTTGCTGGAACTGTTGCGTTCGCCGCAAGTGGAGAAAGTCCTATCCGTGAGCCGTCGTCCTACAGGTGTCTTGCAAGGCGAGTATTCATGCCTTGCACCAGCTGAAACGGCAAAATTGGAGGAATATATCGTTGCTGACATGCTCGCAATCGAAGCAGGAGACCCGCGTTTTGAGGGTTATGATGCTGTGTTTTTCATTGCTGGTGTCACTTCCGTCGGTACGCCTCATGATGTGTATGACCGCATCTCGTATGACATTCCGGTACATTTCGCAAAGATTATGCCTGACAAGAGCCGAATGACATATATTTACCTCAGCGGCGCAGGCACCAACCCGAAAGGCAGCCAGCACTGGCAGCAGGTGAAAGGCCGTACCGAACAAGAGATACAGGACATGGGTTTTCATCATGCTTTCGCTTACCGACCCGCTTTCATGCGGTGGGCAAAAGGGCAACGGCGCATTCAAGCCATGCAATATGCGTTTATTTGTTTCTATCCATTAGCGTATGTGTGCCGTGGGGCAAACAGCATGACCGAAGTGGCGCAGTCCATGATGGTGTGCACCCGTGACGGATATGCCAAATCCGTAATAAACCCGATAGATATTCAACGGATGGCAAAACAACTGTAGGGGTTGGACTAAATAACGGCAAGAAGGTGCTTGTTTTGGCAGGCAAGTCCACTTCCAGAATAATCGGATAGGGCAGAATTTGCGAGATGTTGTCCTAAATGATTTCATCAACGAGTTTGTATTAAGACACAATGCATCCTTAACTGTAACGGGAAATGGCGGGCATTGGTTTCAAAACGAAGAGCAGAAGACTTTCTTGGATGATTGGATAAGAAATAGTATTTAAACATAAACCCAAAGACAATGATAGTGCAGAAACATTGTTGCGAGTGTGGAACAACACTTGTCGAAAAGGAATTAGAAGGAGAAGGGAGCGTGCCTTACTGTCCTGAATGCCAGCAGTTTCGTTTTCCTATGTATAACGTTGCAGTTAGCATGATTGTAATAAACGAACAAAATGGTGAGATACTGCTTATAAAGCAATACGGGAGGCCACATTTTATTCTTGTGGCAGGTTATGTGAACCGTGGCGAGGAGCTTGAACATGCTGTTGGACGTGAAATAAAGGAAGAGACGGGAATGACCGTCAGCCGCATCAAGTTCAACCGCACCAGCTTTTTTGAGCCCTCAAACACACTGATGTGCAACTTCACAGCTTTTGTAGACGACGACAGCGAACTCTCGCCTAACGGAGAGATTGACTCCTATCAGTGGTTCTCACCCGACGATGCGCGGAAAAACATACGGCCCGACAGTTTGGCAGAGCGTTTTCTGAACGCTTATCTGGACGAGTAGCATTCTTATAAAGTTTTTTTTGTATCTTTGTGGCAATTATCAAATAATAATAAACAAAGCATGTCATGAAAAAGATAATGATTATAGACGGAGGCCCGAGAAAAAAATTCAACACGGCTGCTATGTGCGAGAAAGTCGCAGAGGGTGCCCGTTCCGTTGGGGTAGAGGCCAAGATTATGCGTTTGTATGATATGGACTACAAAGGCTGTATGTCGTGCATGGCCTGCAAAATCAAAGGGAGAGCGTCGAATGTATGCAAGTATAAGGATGCACTGACTCCCGTGTTGGAAGAAATAGCCCAAGCCGATGGATTGGTTTTGGGTTCCCCGATATATTTTGGCGATGTGACGGGTCAGATGCGCGCGTTTTTGGAGCGTTTGACCTTCCCATGGCTGTCTTATAACGACTATAGCATGACGGCTCCAAAGCGTATGCCCGTGGTGCTGATTGAGACTATGAACGGAACGCCAGAGCGGAACAATAGTCAGGGATATGGCTCGATGGAACACTGCATCACTGCTGCCCTTGGTCAACCCGAAAAACTATATGCTTACAACACCTATCAAGTAAAGAACTACGCCAATTTCGAGTTGGGAGGTTTCTCGGAGGAAGCCAAACGCAAATATCGCGATGAGCACTGGGAAGAGGACCTGCAAAAGGCCTTCGATGCTGGCAGACGTTTGGCGGAGACGATCACAAAGGATTAGAATATCTTAAACAATAATATTTATGAAACAACCCATTAAAGTAACAGAAGCCATTTTCCCGATGCCTGTTTTGCTCGTAGCTACCTACAACGAAGACGGCTCAATTGACGTGATGAACGCCGCTTGGGGCACCATGCTCGACCGCGACCGCGTGGCCCTCAACCTGACCGAGACCCACAAGACCGTGGAAAACATCAAGCAACGCAAGGGCTTTGTGGTCCATATCGCCGATGCCGCCCATGTGGTGGAAGCCGACTATTTCGGTGTCGTGTCTGGAAAGACCGAAAAGGACAAGTTCGTCAAGAGCGGTCTCACCGCGACCAAATCTTCATTGGTGGACGCTCCCATCATCAACGAGTTGCCTATCGCCATGGAGTGTGAGTTCATCGAATACCAAAGCGACGACACAGGTCTTGGCGTCATCGGCAAGGTGCTGCAGACCTCCGTCGAGGCCAGCAAGATGAAGGACGGCAAAGTGGATGTGGAAGCCCTGCAAGCCATCACTTTCGACCCCTACACGCACGGCTATTATCAAGTCTCGAAACGCGTGGGCGAAGCTTTCAAGGATGGATTGAAGCTGAAGAAGAAATAATCAGGTGCCGTCCAGAAAAAATATTATGCGCAAAATCCTGATTGTTATAGCCTTTATGACCATTTCAACATTGCCATCCTTGGCTCAAATCGACCTCCACAGCCACGCCATCACGAAAGGTTACCTCGACTACGTCAAGGCCAATGGAGCCGAAATGGACGAAGGTTTCCCCATCCCCGCTTGGGATGTGGAGCAGCATATCGCCTTTATGGACAAGGCTGGCATACAGACCTCTGTGTTGACCATGCCCGCACCGCAGCCTTTCTTTGGCAACGCGGAGGCTTCGGCAAAAGTGTGTCGCCAGTACAACGAAGAGTGTGCTGCGCTGAAGGCCCGCTTCCCAGGGCGTTTTATGTTCTGCGCCACGCTGCCCCTGCCTGACGTGACACATGCGCTAGAGGAGGCTCGCTATGCCTTGGAGGTGTTGGGTGCTGATGGCATCAAGTTGGCCACCAACAGCTACGGTCAGTATCTCGGCGACCCTGCTTTGGATACCCTTATGGCCTATCTCGACCAACAGAACGCTGTCATCATCATGCATCCGCACAAACCCTCGGCTGTCAACGCACAGCTCATTGCCGACGTGCCGCTGGCTAGCTACGAATACTTGGCCGAGACCTCTCGTGCCGTGCTCAACATGGTAGCACATGATGTTTTGGTACGCTATCCATATCTGAAAGTCGTTGTGCCGCATTGTGGCTCGTTCTTGCCAAACGCTTTGCCCCGTTTCCGCTCGCTGTTGCCCGTGATGGTGAAACAAGGCATAATGCAACCTGTGGATGTTGAGGCCAACCTGTCACGTATCTATTATGACCTTGCTGGTGCTCCCACCGATGAAGTCCTCGATGCCCTGTTGACCATCACCACGCCCGACCATATCCTCTACGGTAGCGACTATCCGTATGTGGCAGAACCCGTGCTCATCAGCGGAAAGCAGGCTTTGGAGGGACGTCTAACCTCGCACGGATTGAACCCGCAGGACATCTTCACCGACAACGCACGTCGGCTGTTTGGCGAGAATGTGCCGCTTCGTACCTATGGCGACAAAATCGTCCGTCTTGCCGAAATCGAGGTGGTGCCGGAATATCTGGAAGAGTATTTGACTTACGCAACAGAAGTCGGAGAGACTTCGGTGAAGGTGGAGCCTGGCGTGCTGACCCTCTTCTCGATGCAAGCCAAGGAAGACCCTTGCAAGATCTACATCCTCGAAATCTACGCCGACAAGGAGGCTTACCAGAACCATCTCCAGACCGCCCATTTCAAGAAGTACAAGGAAGGTACCGCCCAAATGGTGAAGTCGCTGAAACTGATTGACACCAAGCCGATGGTGGGGATGGAACAGTTTGGAAAATTGAAGTAGAAAGGTTTGCTTGATTTTGGTAAAAATTGTATCTTTGCAATCGTAATATAATTTAAAATGAGAAAGATAATAGCATCACTCTTGTGCGGATTGGCTCTTGTTGCCTGCACTAGCAAACAAACGGAAAGTAATCATCAAAGCATTGCAAATATGGAAAATACAGCAAAAGTCTATCTTACCCGAGAAATCAGCCCTGAGGCATTGGTTAAGATATACAAGGCATTGGGCGTGGAAGCCAAGGGACGTGTGGCAGTGAAAATCTCGACAGGGGAGGGCAGCAACCCCAACTACCTGAAACCTGAGCTCATCAAAAACCTTGTGTATGAGGTGGATGGCACCATCGTGGAATGCAACACCGCCTACGGTAATGCTCCCGGAGATGAGAAGGACGAGCGTAACAACTCTGCTGTTCATTGGGAAGTCATCCGCAGACACGGTTTTACCAACTATTTCCCTGTCGATATCATGGATGAGTACGATGAGATACGCATCCCCGTGAAAGACCAGTCACACATAAAATATGACATCGTGGGCGGTCATATCGCAAATTACGACTTCATGATTGCCCTTAACCATTTCAAAGGTCACCCCATGGGTGGATATGGTGGCGCTCTGAAGAACCTAAGCATAGGTTGCGCCAGCAGCAATGGCAAGGCTTATATCCATTCGTCGGGAAAAATGGAGAAACTCGACATGGCCAAGCTTTGGACCCCGGAATTCATCGGCGACCAAGACGGTTTTCTCGAGAGCATGGCAGCAGCGGCTCAGGCAGTGACTAACTATTTCAACAAAAGGCAGGGCATAATCTATATCAATGTGATGAACAACATGAGCATTGACTGCGACTGCGTTGACCATCCCGCCCCAGTGAAGCTTGAAGACTATGGCATTCTTGCCAGCACCGACCCCGTTGCCCTCGACCAGGCCTGTGTTGACATCATCAACAATCAGCAGGTAACCGCCACCAACGACCCCACCGACCTGCTCAGCCGTATCAACAAGCAGCACGGCACGCATACCATCGACCATGCCGAAGCCATCGGATTGGGAACAAAAAAATACACCATTGTAAACATTGACAAATAATTAAAAAAATGAAACACATAACTTTATTCATAGCCGCTTGCTGTCTTGTGTTGACAGCTTGTGGACAAAACACGAATAACAATAACAAGAACAATCAAGCAAACGACAATACCATGAAAAAGACTTTAATTGTTTACTTCTCGGCCACGGGTAACACTACGGCCGCAGCACAGAAACTGGCTAAAGAATTCAATGCCGACCTCTACGAAATCACACCAGAACAACCTTACACCGATGCCGACCTCGACTGGCGTGACAAGCAGTCTCGTTCAACCATCGAAATGCAGGACAAATCGTCGCGCCCGGCCATCAAGGGACGTTGCGAAAACATTGCCGACTATGATGTTGTTTGGATTGGCTTCCCTGTGTGGTGGTACACCGCACCGACCATCATCAACACCTTCATAGAGGCTCATGACCTCAGTGGCAAGACACTGAATGTCTTTGCCACCAGCGGAGGTAGCGATGTGAAAGGTTCGGCCAAAGACCTTAAGAAAGCTTATCCACAATACAATTGGGGCGAAAGCAGGTTGATGAATTAAACGTCAAAAGCAATGAAGAAAGTAGTAGCAACCCTCTTGTGTGGACTGGCTCTTGCCGCCTGCACCAATAGCCAGCAAACTGAAATAGTTCAAAACAATACGAACATTGATAACCAGCAGAAACAGCAAAAGCTCGAGGAGGTATCGGGGCGCGTGAACTTCGGTGCACAGCACGCCTTAGTGACAACACCGCAGCCTTGTGTGATGATTGCCACATGGGATAAAGACCACAACCCTGATGTGATGATGGCGGCTTGGGCTGGTCAGCTTGACTACAACCAAATAGTCATCAGCCTTTCGGAACACAAGACCACCGATAACCTGCGCGAGACGAATGCCTTTACAGTGAGCTTTGCCGACGAGCGCACCGTGGCCGAATCTGATTATTTCGGCATGGTGAGCGGCCGTGATGTCGCTGACAAGGTGGCAAAGGTGGGCTTCACAGTCACTGACAGCCCCAATGTGGATGCACCCATCATCAACGAGTATCCGCTGACGTTGGAATGCCGAGTTGTGAGCTTTGAGGATGGAATGCTTATAGGAGAGGTTGTCAACCAAAGTGCCGACGAGAGCATATTGACTGATGGTAAGATCGACTTGGCTAAACTGAAACCTGTCGTCTTTGATGCCGCTGGTATGTGTTACCGCACCATTGGCGAGGAAGTAGGCAAGGCATGGGGCGACGGAAAGAAATTTGTTGATTGACGAAATCATGCCTTCGTTGACGGCTGTTTATGTCTGAATAATGATGTTTTCACCCCAAAAAAGAGATGAACTCGTTCGTTGAGTATTTCCTAAGCAATCAGGGCAAGAATGGTGTATTGAAACACGAGATACACTCTTGCCCTGAACTGATTGACTGCATCCAGCAGGTGGGTTTCCTTCCTTTGTTGGAGAGTGGTATTCAAGGCTTTTGTGCTGAGAGCCTGATGGCCGAAGAGTGCCGCTTCACGCAGTTCGACGACGGCAGCTGGGAATGGCCTCTGTGGCAATGGAAAAGTGCTGTTGTGACCGACGGCGACTGTGTTTACGGGAAGTTCTTCGCTGGCAAGGCTGGCTTCATCAGTCGTGCGTGGTGGCCCGACTTCTTCAACTGGCGGCGCAGCCAAAACCTTGTGCCCGCAGAGTGCAGCATCGAAGAATCAATACTTAACACGCTTCGCGTAAACGGCAGCATGATTGCCCGCGAGTTACGTGCCGCATGTGACTTCACTGGGAAAAATATGCGCAGCAAGTTCGACGGTTTTGTCAACAAGCTTCAGATGGGCTGCTATATTGTCACTGAGGACTTCGTCTATCCTGTTGACAAGCACGGTCACGAGTACGGCTTTGGATGGTCGCTGCTGACCACGCCCGAACACCTTCTTGGTGTGGATGCTTGCCAATGTGAACACACTCCTGACGAGTCGTATCAACGCATGTTTGAGCATTTGCGCTTATTGTTGCCCGATGCCACGGAGAAGCAAATCAAGAAGATTTTAAAATAACAAGCCTTGATGATTTGAGGCTGGATGTGTAGAAATTGTGCGTGAAAGATCTATGACTTTGGCTGCAGACTCCGCCTATAGTCACTCGGAGATTGGCCAAGATGTTTGGTGCAATAGCGGCTGAAATAGCTCAACGAGGTGAAGTTCATGCGCTCGGCTATTTGGGTGAGCGACAGGCGTTCGTCGTCCAAGAGGCTTTTTAGGATGGGTACAGTTGCACGGTTGATGTAACTGCTGACGCTGTAGCCCGTCACGCGTTTGACTGTGGCAGAGAGGTACTTCGGCGAGACGTTCAGCCGCTCGGCATAGTAGCTCACCTCGCGCTCGGTGCGGCTAATGCCGGTGGAGAGCAAATCCACTAGTTGCTTGACGATATAGGCTGTGCGGTCGCTGTGGGTATCGGTGGCCTCACGTCGGGCGTGAAGTTCGAAGATGTCGTATATCATCGTCAGGCAGAGGCTCCCCATCATCTCGCGGAAGAAGAGTAGGTGGCGGTCGTTGAGGCGGTCGCGCAGGCGGTGCAAGTCCTCCAGCAGGATTTCCGCCTGACGGTCATCGACTTTGATGACGGGGTTTTGGTTAAGGCTGATGCTTCCTCCAATGCTGTAGTTGTTCGACGGCAGCAGTCCGCCAAGGAACTTGTTGTCGGCGGCGAACCACTCCACCTGCATCCCCGGTGCGGCGGCAAGATTCTTCGCCCGGCTGGGGTTGGGCATCACCACAAGGTCGTTCTTCACGATATGATAGCACCGCTCGTTGAACACAAAACTGCCTTCGCCCGCTGTGCATAGCAGGTGCATGCAGGTATGGCTCAATCCGGGATCATTCATCCCGAGGAAATTCGTAGCATACTGAAAATCAATCTTCATAGCGCAAAAATACACTTAATTTTTCTCACTAGCACAAAAAATGATAGATTTTGTGAAAATAGTGATGCTTTTTGTGAAACTTTCACAATAGGAAAGGTTGTATTTTTGCCTCGTCAAATTGGCAATGACAGTAAGGATATTATAAAATAAAGAAAACCAATACGTTATGCAAGAATTTGTCGTTGACCCGAGACAAAGCACGCCCGAGGAATTGGCGGAAGGTGTGCGCCAAGCACAAGTCCTTTTCAAACTGAACCATACTATGCCCTATACTGACGAGTACAACACCCTGGCTAAGGAACTATTTGGTTGTGACGTGTTTGCCGACGGCGGCTTCGTGATGCCCGGACTCACAGGTGTCTGTTTCGACCGCGTGAAGCTGGGCCGTGGCGTGAAAATCATGAACAACTGCCTGATGATGGCCCGCGGTGGCATCACCATCGACGACGGTGCTATGATTGCCGCTAATGCACAACTCATTTCCAACAACCACGACCTCTACGACCGCATGATACTTACCTGCAAGCCTGTCCATATCTGTGAGAATGTTTGGATTGGTGCAGGTGCCACCATTCTGCCTGGAGTGACTGTTGGCAAGAACGCTGTTGTGGCTGCTGGTGCGGTGGTGACCAAGGATGTGGCCCCGAACACCATCGTTGGAGGCAATCCTGCGAAGTTTATCAAAAACATCGATTAGGAGGACGTTATATGTATTTCGACAGAAACGAGCATAAACAAGTAGTGGCGCTCTTGGGTGCAGGTAGTATGGGAACCGCCATTGTGCGCCGCATCGGTGCGGGCAAAAAGATTCTGTTTGGCGACATCAGCGAAGAAACCCTGCAACGCGTCTGCGAGGACTTCCGCCGTTGTGGTTATGATGTGGAAACAATGCAGGTGAACGCCTTGCAGAAAGACAGTATAGAGGCTTTTGCAAAGAAGGCCGCTGAATTGGGCCCTGTGATGTACTTCATCGATACGGCTGGTGCATCACCCAACCAAGCCAGTCCGGAGCACATTGTCGACCTTGATATGGTGGGTACAGGCTACGCCGTGGATGCCTTTGGCGAGGTGATGGACGAAGGCGGTGCAGGTCTCATTATCAGCAGTCAAGCGGCCTATATGTACCCGATTCCCAACGATATTGAGTTGCAATTGGTGAACACCCCGACGGAAGAGCTGAAAAACGTGAAATTCATCCAAGAGGTGGCCATGCAGAACAGTGGTTTCGCCTATATGATTGCCAAGCGGATGAACCATCTGCAGGCACAGCGGGCGGCGGCCACCAGCTGGCGCAAACGTCGTGCCCGCATCAACACCATCTCGCCCGGCGTCATCGTCACTTCGCTGGCTTACGATGAGTTCAACGCCAATGGTGAAGGCTATCAGCGTATGATTGACGCCTCTGCCGCACAGCGCACCGGCACCAGTGACGAGATTGCCGAAGCTGCTGTCTTCCTGCTTGGCGAGCACGCCAAATTCATCACCGGCACCGACCTGCTAATCGACGGTGGTGTGATTGCCAGCATTCGTACAGGACAGTTTCAATTACAAGGATAATAAATATAAAGAATAAAGACTATGCAGAACTTTGATTACATGACCCCTACTCGCCTGGTGTTTGGCGAGAACGCAGTAGAAAAGTTGCCAGAGGTAATGGCGGCTATCGGCAAGCGTGTGTTGCTGACATACGGTGGTGGCAGCATCAAGAAAATCGGTCTCTACGACCGTGTGAAGGAATTGTTGAAAGACTTCGAGATAACTGAGCTCTCGGGCATTCAACCGAACCCCAAATACAACCCCAGCGTGCTCGATGGTGTACGTCTCTGCAAGGAGAACAACATTGACGTTATCCTGTCTGTAGGTGGCGGTTCGGTACTCGACTGCTCGAAGGCCATCGCAGCAGGAGCCAAGTACGACGGCGACCCCTGGGACTTGATTTCATACAAAGTGAAAGCCAAAGCCGCTCTGCCTATCGTAGATATCCTGACCCTGGCTGCTACAGGCTCGGAATACGACTGTGGCGGCGTCATCTCTCGCACAGAGACCAACGATAAGATTGGTTATGTGGATCCGCTCCTCTTCCCTGTATGCTCGTTCCTTGATCCCCGTTACACGTTCACCGTGTCGAAAAAACAGACGGCGGCTGGTTGTGCCGATGCCATGAACCACATCATCGAACAGTACTTCTGCGAAGACTCGACACTCTTGAACGACGGCTTCTGCGAGGCTGGCCTGAAGAGTCTGATGGTGAATGCAAAGGCTTGTCTGGAGAATCCGGAAGACTATCGTGCCCGTGCCGAAATGATGTTTGTATGCACCCTTGGATGCAACGGTATCTATGCCCTTGGCAACAGTCCGTCAGGATGGCCTTGTCACGGTATCGAACACGCCCTGAGTGCATACTACGACATCACCCACGGCGAGGGCCTGGCTATCATCACACCTCGTTGGATGCGCCATATTCTCAGCGAGCGCACCCTCAACCGTTTCGTGAAATATGGTATCAACGTTTTCGGCATCGACGCTTCGTTGCCGAAACAGAAAATTGCAGAAAAGGCCATCGATGCCACCTACGCCTTCTTCGAGAGCATCAACATCCCGATGCATTTGCGTGAAGTAGGCATTGATGACAGCCGCATTGACGAAATGGCTCATCACATTGCTGTGAATGAAGGACTAGAGAATGCCTACGTGCCTCTGACGGAGCAGGATATCAAAGAAATTCTTGTTGCATCATTATAAAACCAAGCGAACAATATGCAATATATAACATTAAACAACGGAGTGAAAATGCCCTTGCTGGGTTACGGCGTCTTTCAAGTGTCGCCCGCTGAGTGCGAGCGTTGTGTCAGCGATGCACTCAGCGTTGGCTACCGGCTGATAGACACAGCACAAGCGTATGCCAACGAGGAGGGAGTGGGTAATGCCTGGCGCAAAAGTGGCCTGAAACGCGAGGATGTTTTCCTCGTGACAAAGGTGTGGATCAGCAACAACGGAGAGGAAAAGGCAGCTAAGAGCATTGACGAGAGCCTGCGCAAGTTGCAGACGGATTACATCGACTTGCTGCTCATCCATCAGGCGTATGGCGACGTGTTCGGCACGTGGCGGGCGATGGAGAAAGCCTATCGCGACGGCAAGGTGCGCGCCATCGGAGTGAGCAATTTCCTGTCGGGCCGCTTCTTCGACTTCGCCCACTATGTGGACGTAAAGCCGATGGTGAACCAGCTGCAATGCAACACCCTCATACAGCAGACAGCTATAGAGCCGATACTTGCTGAATTTGGAACACGTATGATGGCTTGGGGACCGCTTGGCGGACAAGGGGTCGATGGCATAGTGAAGAGTGAAGAGCTTGCCGCCATAGGTGCCAAGTATGGCAAAAGTGCCGCCCAGGTGGCCCTCCGGTGGCTGACCCAGCGTGGTGTTGTGGCCATTCCCAAATCCAGCCACAAAGAACGTATGGCGCAGAACTTCGACATGTTCGACTTCACCCTAACGGATGACGATATGAAGAGTATTGCCAAATTAAACCGGCATGACACGGGCACCATCGACTTCGGCGACCCGCAGTTTGTGAAGTATTTGATTGAAACATACGGTTAAGCGAGGGCAGAATCATGCTTGGATGATTTCTGCCGAGTGTGAGTGTGTTCAACGAAGTCAAAATTATGGATAAAAACAATAAACCAATACTATTTACAATGAAAAGAATCGCATTATTCGCCGCTGCAGCGCTGATGCTGCTTGGTTGCAATGCACAAAACAAACAAGAAGTCAAATCACAAAACCAAAGCAATATGAGCAAATCCATCGTCATTTTCTTCTCCCACGCTGGCGACAACTACAGCGTTGGCGACATTGAGGTCGGCAATACCAAGATCGTGGCCGACTACATCACTGAAATCAAAGGTGCCGACCAGTTTGAGATTGTTACCCACAAATACGACGGCATGGCCTACACGCCGCTCATCGAACTAGCCAAGAAAGAGGCCGCCGCGGGCGAGCTGCCGCCTTACGAAGGCTCCGCTCCCGACCTTAGCCAATATGACACCGTCTTCATCGGCGGTCCCGTATGGTGGGGGACATACCCGCAGGTGATGTTCACCCTTTTCAAGGACATCAACCTCGACGGCAAGACAGTTATCCCATTCACCACTCACGAAGGCAGCGGCTTGGCTTCCTGCGCCAGCGATGTGAAGAAAACTTTCCCGAAGGCCAAGGTTACGGGCGAGTTCAGCATCTATGGACATGAAGTTCGGTCGGGTAGAACGAAGGTGGAAAAATGGTTGGGTGGGTTGAAATAAGAATCGTTTCAGTTTTATAAAGAATCCGCAATTCAGGCAAAGTCTTGGTTTGCGGATTATTTTGTACCTTTGCAGCAACTTTTTGATTCACCAAAAGGTCTTGGTAGAGACCAGAGCATCGACTCGAAACACTCCATCAACATTATGAAAAGAGTATTTGTATTAATGGCAGTCGTGGCTTTATGTTTGGCTGCTTGCGCCCAAAGAAAGGACGGCGACAAGAGTTTTGACGACAAAAAGCCGCGAAACGGCAACGGGATGATGGTGAACAAAGACACGGATTCCGTCTATGCCGCATTGAAAAACGAGTCTTTCGACAAGTTCGAGCGATTCATTTATGAAGATGCCGAAACGGGTAAGACGATGCAGTACAACTTGTTTGTCCCCGATGCTTACGACGGCAAGCAAAGCTATCCATTGGTACTTTTCATGGCCGATGCCAGCACCGTTGGCAAAGATGTCACGACACCGCTCACCCAAGGTTATGGTGCTTTGGAGTTCGCCTCCAAGCGTGACCAACAGATGCATCCTTCGTTTGTGTTGGTGCCGCAATACACGGAATGGACTGTCGGCGAGGGAGAGGTAAAAAGTGACGAGGTGGAGATGACCATCCGCATGTTGCAGTCTGTGATGGAAAACTACAATGTAGACCGTAGCCGCATCTATACTACAGGCCAGTCGATGGGCGGCATGATGTCGTTTCATTTCAACATTGAGCATCCTGATTTGTTTGCTGCTTCGTTGTTCGTCAGTTGCCAGTGGGACACCACTTTGATGCACTCTTTGGGGCAGAAGAAGTTCTTCTATGTCGTGGCAGGCGGCGACGAAAGGGCTTCTGAAGGAATGCGCAACCTTACAAAATTGTTTGAAAACCAAGGCGTTGAAATACATTCCGCCACATGGAGCGCAAAACTTACCCAAACAGAGCAAGACTCATTGGCTCAAGCGCTCATCAATAAAGGCGGCAAAATCAACTTCATTGTGTGGGAAAAAGGCACTGTTCTTCCCGAATCAGGCCAAGGCATGGAACACATGGCTTCGTTCGACTATGCCTATAAACTGGCACCCGTCAGGGATTGGCTGTTTAAGCAAAGCAAATAAGATAAGTGTAGTTATAATGACTAAACCGTCGCAAGGGTTTTTTGAGACCTTTGCGGCGGTTTTGCGCATCATTTATTCCATTCTTATTGTGATTATTCATACCTTTGCGCAATCACAAAAGACAACCATACACCATGGCAAGCAGCCCCGACTTCGTTCAATACATCGCCGACCAATGCGCTGGTGCAGGCGAGATTTCGGTGAAAAAGATGTTCGGCGACTACGGCATCTATTGCGACGGCGTCATCTTCGGCCTCATCTGCGACAACCGCTTCTACCTGAAACCGACCGAAGCAAGCCGCTCGCTATTGCGCAGCGTCGAAATGCGTCCCCCTTACGATGGCGCAAAAGACTATTTCTTCATCGAAGATGTGGACGATCGCGATTATATCGCCGAACTTGTTCGAGTGACTTGCAAGGAACTGCCGTTGGCGAAACCAAAAAGAAAATGATGGTCAAAGATTAAACCTTTATGCAGAACGACATTGAAAACACCCTCAATGAGATAGCCGTCAAGGATTCACAAGTGCTGTGCCGCGAGGTGCTTTCCATCGGCGACACGATGGATGTGCTACGCAGCAAGTGGACGGTGGAAATCCTCACTGCCATCCTTGCGGCGGCACTGTATGCCATCAGCACGCCCGTCTCGAAGCTGCTGTTGCAGAACGTGCCGCCCACGATGGTGGCGACTTTCCTCTATCTCGGCGCGGGCCTCGGCATGGGCGTGATGATGCTCGTGCGACGGAGAGTCAACAAGACCGTCAAGGAAGAGCGGCTGACCCATTCCGATGTGCCAAACGCCGCAGCGATGGTTATCCTCGACATCGTCGCCCCGATTCTGATGATGTACGGCTTGCGCATCAACTCGGCGGCCAACACCGCGTTGCTCAACAACTTCGAGATCGTGGCCACGGCCCTCATCGCCCTGCTGTTTTTCCGCGAGAAGGTCAGCAAGCGGCTTTGGATCGCCATCGCCTTGGTGACGGCTGCCAGCATCCTGCTCTCGTTAGACGGCACGTCCGCCTCGGAAGCATTACGATTCTCAAAAGGCTCGCTGTTAGTGCTCGGCGCCACCGTCTGTTGGGGCTTGGAGAACAACTGCACGCGCCGCATCGCCGACAAAGACCCGATGCAGATTGTCACCATCAAGTGATTCGGCTCGGGATTGGGGGCTTTGGCCATCGCGTTGGCGTTGGGCGAGGCGTTCCCTGCGTGGAAATATCTCGCTATCATCCTGTTGCTCGGCTATGTGGCCTACGGGTTGAGCATCTTCTTCTACACCCACGCCCAACGGGGCATCGGAGCGGCCAAGACAAGCACCTACTACGCCTTGGCGCCCTTCATCGGAGCCTTCCTCTCGGTGGTCATCCTCGGCGAACCCATCGGCTGGATTTTCATCGTTGCCACGATCGTTATGGCGGTGGGGTGCTGGTTGGCGGGGAGGTGAGGGAAGGATCTCATGTTGCCCATTGTCTTTCTATCAGACGTGCGCTGCGGGGTCGGGCATGCCCATGTAGGCGTACTCGTAGATCATGTCGCCTTTGGCTTCGCGG
>Ga0247611_10000581_pt1 | contig 73934 bp, 56 predicted proteins | sample 177DNAGHGhighgp2_FD_192422 | JGI IMG/M metagenome (GOLD analysis project Ga0247611, IMG submission 192422) | Sheep rumen microbial communities from Palmerston North, Manawatu-Wanganui, New Zealand - 1770 DNA GHGhigh gp2 | ecosystem: Host-associated > Mammals > Digestive system > Stomach > Rumen...
GAATCGCCTTCCACCTTGCCATAGAATGTTGCTTCTGGATTCCGAATCAGATCACGATTGAAATCCAGTGTCTCGTGACTATAATCCTCAGCAGGTGATGGAAATCCGGCTTTGATGCCAGGAGCGAACTGAAGATTCAACTTCTGCTCAAAACCTCCTTGTATGATTTGAATGTTATTCATTCTATTTCGTTTTAATGTCAACGCGTTTTACTATAGTTAGACCCTTTTACCATTGAATATTGTTCACGTCAAAGTCATAGTCAAACTTCCCATCTTTGGTTATATACCCATATGGGCGACATTTAAACCTGAATATGCTATATGTTTCTCCCTCCAATACAATTTCGTCAGCAATTCTTTCGACCTCTTGGATATAGTTAGGCCTATTAACATGCTGTTCATATAATTTTTCATACGCTTTTTGAGCAACACTTCCTTCTATCATTCTCCATTCATCATCTACATAATAGTAACATGTGTGAGGAACGAATAGATATCTTGTTATTCCATAATTCTCATCATAAATATATCTGCCGAATCCATATAATTCATATGGAACAGATAATGTTGATAGGTAATTGTTAATTTCTACAATTACCTCTGGTTCAATTACTTTAATCTTTGCTGTTTCTTCAGGCTTTTTATTTGTTGGGCTGTATTTTTGCTTCATATATTTGTTTCTGGGGCTTCTATACGAATTGTCCTCCTCTTCGATATCTATACCAAGAAGCTTTTCAATGAACTTAATCTGTTTGTCATCATATACAGTAGTTATTGTTTTATCTTTAACTACCATGTAAAAATCGCGATAATCAGATACAATACCTACACGAAATCTCCCATCTTTATAAAAACCTATTGGTTTCAAAGTTTTTGGTATAGAAAACAAGTACTGGTATGTATCAAGCCTATAAAACGAGGACTCACACTCAACAATCTCCTCCCCATACTCAGTCGTTAATTTAATGGGGTTTTGTTTCAGATATTCCTTTTTTTCTTCTTCTGATAATATAGCACCATTTTCATCTAAAACTTCCTTAATACACGTACTATAATAATATTCAGTATCTCTATCTTGGCCAGGGAAGGTTCGGCACCCATCAAGTTTTACATCCCTAACAATATAATAGCCACCAAATACTCTTTCTATTTGATCTCCCTCTATTTCTTCTTCATTCCAGCTTCTTTTCTTGTAAAGATAATTAAAATCTTTATCAATTAGAAAATAATTCCATGATGGCTTAATAGAGTTTTTATAATAGCGTGCAACAGCAATACCTTTTCTCCAATCAGTTATACGTTCAAGATTTGCTTTCCAGCCAATTTTATCTATTACTATTTCCCTTGTTTCAAAGACATTTGCCATAATCTATTTATATTTTTCTGATTATACTAAATTAAATTGTGAAGAACTTGTTTACATCACTATAATTTTTAAATGATATTAACTACATCCAATCAAAGTTTTCATTTCCTGCACCAATCTCAAAGTGGTATTTGGCAATACCTAAATCCATCTTTGTATAGCCAATCATAGAAAAGCCCTTCTTTGCTCTTATTTGATGGCGGTTGTTCTTCACTCCGATATGTTCAAACGAGAATTTCTGCTGGTTCACGGCTGTAGGAGCAAGCAATGCTGCTTCAACGCCTTTCTTAAACCATGACGGAGTGATGTCACTGGCATTGCTCACTTGCTCGATGGTCTTAATCTTATGGCTAACACCCTGTGTTTCTCCATAACCAAGAGCAATCATACATGCAAGCTTTTCGTCTTTACCAACATTGTATGCCTCTGGAACCTTGCGGTACGAGAGTCCTACCCAACAAGTGTTCAGTCCTAAAGTCTGGGCAAGTAAAACGAGTTGTTCACCATAGTACCCGACACGTTCATCAAGGTCGGCACCTTTCTTGCCAACCATGACGAAGTAGTTCCTGACTCCGCTGAATGAACCATACGACAGCATTCCAGTGAATGCCCTCGTCTCGTTCAATACCAGCTGAATGTTTAGATTGCCGACTTTATTGTACTCCGCGATTTTATCTTGGAGAACAGTAACGATGTCGGCAGGGATTTCCTTGTCGATATACTTGCGTACACTATGACGTGCAGTTATAGCTTCCTGAAGAGTCATTGCCTTTTCCTTTACTGATTATCGTTTCCTTCGCTATTCTGATTATTCTTCCGTTCACCTTTCTTTTTGATCGGGCCTGAATGTTTGCCTCGATTCAACTTTATACCATGTTTGTTCAGGATGCGGAATACAGAACTGCGACTACGGAAACCACTGGCTTTCCAGATTTCTTCTATCGGATGGCCAGCAGCATAAAGATTGATGACTGTTTTCTCCCTGTCCATGCGTTTCTCTTTTGCCGTAGAAATCGGAGGTAGCTGAACTATCATCCGTTCCTGCAATTTTGAGACATGTTCGGATGACTTGCGAAGAACAAGTGCTTCGTCAGGCAGGGAACCGATCATCAGCAGCACATCTGAAGGTTTTGTCTCTGGGAACAGTTCATTCTTGGAATCAATTCGGTCATGAATGCTGATGACACGTATGACCTTCACCCGGCAAAATTCCAGGAACATTGCCAGTTCTCGTGCGCCACGAATGGCGTTGCTGTACTTGCTGATAACAAGCTCATCGCCACGTTCAAGGGCAATCATCAGCTGTTTCCAAAGCGGACGGCTCTTTTCGTCAGCGTCGTTCTCTTCAACAATCTTCACACAACCGTACTGTTGCATCCACTGACGGTCTTCTTCAAGTTTGTCGTAGTGGGCGGTTGCCATGATGTAACCTATCTTAGCCATAATCAATCTGTTATTGGGTTGTTACAAATAATATCAGAGGACTGTCGTAAGACTTCCAAATGCAAAGGTATGAAATTTTATCGAACTGTAAATCATACTATATTAACAATTATGCTTTTTTATGAAACTCTCGGTTCTTCAACTTGCCATTTGCAAACTGCAATAATCATACTTTTGTGAGTATGATATATAAAATACCATAAAGTTTAAATCAAACTGGCACAAGATATGATTTTTATTTGTAACTTTGCACCCGAATTTAACAGATACGCCCATGAGATATAAACAAAACAGAGGGTTTTGCCCACAATCCAAGATTCTTTCTGCACAGCACAAAATCGCCGCAAAAATGCAGATGAAAAAAAAGAAAACAAGTGAAAGAAAAAATACTCAAATGAGTTTCATCTTTCACTTGTTTTTTTTATGTCTTATTTTAAGCATGACTTCATGCTCTGTAAAGTCTGATTATCACTTCGACAATCCTCATGATGCTCTGAAGCAATACAGAGATTTCCATCACAGTATTGCTGCGGAGCCAAAGGCTAATGCAGAGAAACTTGCCGACTTCATCTGTCAGTGGCAGGAACTTTCTGATACAGTGTACAACTATATCAAGAAAGATCCTGCCTTTACTGCCCACGCTTCTCTGTCCATGACCTTTCAGGTTACATCGGATTCTGTCCGTGTTGAACTGCTCCGTCTGGCTTCTGACTGTAGCCTATCGGATGTGGCCTACGTCAAGATGCATACTTCTCCATATCGGGATGATGAAAAGCTGAATGCTACCAAGGCAAAAGCAAATACTTTCTTTTCTGCCTTGGATAAGCAATCTGTATATAATAAAGGAAACGTGCGCGAGAAGATTGAACGATACCGCAGGTTCCTTGCTGCCACCCAGGAGCACGGCATCAATAATCAAAAGGAACTCCTCTCCTTCCTTGAAACGGAAGACCGTCATTTCCGCACTTTTCTCACCAATATAGACGAATACTCTAATGTTGGATTGAAGGACGTAACGAAAATGACTGAGCAGATATGCGCAGACATATACCGTTCCACATCGGAGAACAAGCTGGCAAGTGAGGATGTCATCGTTTACATGGGTATGCGCACTTGCCGCCGCCTCCTTCTCAATGCAGAAGTATGTTCCAAACTGATTAAAGCAGGGAAAGTAAACTCGCCAAGCCAAGCTAATGCTTACTTGTGGATGACGCTGCAGCCATTCCTATCAATGGATGCCCTGTCTATCAGTATGCTGACAGAAGAACAGCAAAAGCAGATGACAGAACTGGCAGCTTCCTTCCCAGAGATTTCGGGACGTCTCTCCACCAAAGACTATGCCGACCCAGAGCATCTTGCCCGTATTCCGTCACAACTTCTGCGTCTCTACATTTCCGTTCTTTGACACAATTCACAAATAAACCAAACAGTATAATAACTCTATGCAAGATTCTATGTTAGAAGAAGCAATCTACAAATTCAAGGTCAGTGGGCCGACTATCATGCCGGCATTGTTCGACAACTATTTCTTGAAAGAAACCGAAGAGTGCAACGGCTACGCCATACTGACCTATGAGGTAAACCATCCTCTGCCCATCGATGAAGTGTTGAATATCATGGATGGTGATGCCTATATGCGCATCCTTTACTTCACGCACCCCAATCCGAAAGCCGTCAAGACGAAGTTCGGACAACGTGCATGTACTTATTTCATGCCCGAAGAGCAGCGTAACATCAAGATGAATTTCTCTACCGATGAGAAGGGCTTGGTCAACACCATTCTCGTGACAGTCTATGGCTCTATCGACATCATGTACCCTGACCTGCTTACTGACCTTCGGCTTAACACCAATGGCTCCATGCTGGTAAAGGAACACCGTAACGAAGCGGAAGTGATGAATGACTTCAACAACAATCCTTGATTTGTATTCCCATGCATGGACAAGGCTCTGTTCTACCATATCGCCGATGTAATTCAGGAACATCGCAGTTGGATTGAAGTCATTGACACTCACGACACCGTTCAGTGGAACTATTCTCTGGGTGGAGATTTCCACCACATCGACTACCAGGTGATAACGCTCCGCAACTACAGGAACCAGTACTGCTGGCAGAAGCCGCACATCTGGAAAGTTAACGAGCACGACCTGGCAGAAGGTGTGAGGAAGCTCATAGAGAAAGACCCGACAGCGAAGAACCGTGCTGACACGCTTTCCTTGACAAGCAAGGACGTGGAATACATCATTCAGAAAGCAACATTTGAAATACTCAAACTCGAATTATATGAATTTGAATACTGACAACAACAAATCCTCCCTGAAGGGAGTGTATATGTTCTACAGCGTAGTCATCACACTCTGTATTCTTGCGCTGTTCGTGTTCGACCTCAATATCTATGCCAAAGCGGTACTCTGCACTTTGGTATTCCTATGTGTGCTGATAATGCGCAGTCTCAAAAAAGCTATTATTCAGCCTCCTACCATCGAACAGGAGCCAGCTTCTGAAGATGCACCCTTCCCTATGGTGGGCACAAGTTCGACTGTCGAGCATGGTGGGGCTATAGACCTCTATCTTACACTCCTGATAGAGACTGATGAGGAAATGTCCAATGACCCAACCATTGACAAGTCCGCGCCCAATTACAACAACCTGCTTAATCACCGCATCGGCTTGAAGCTCGATGCCATGTTGAAAAGTAATAACCACTCAAATAAAGACTAACGTATGATACAGACCATCCAACTGATAAAGCTCTGCTATCCTTTCATTATTCTGGCAGTATTCTTCTGCCTATACAAGAAGGATAACCGCATCACCAGAAAGTTCTGCTGGCGCATGACCATGACACACAGCGCACGAAAGCTGTTCGTCATTGCAGTCCTCGCCTCGCTTATCCTCATGAACTGGTGCTGTTACATGACTGATCCGAATTGGGCAGTCCTGTTAGCAGCCATTATGACCGGCTGCCTCTTCTCAAACAAAGTGGCAGACCGTGTACTGAATAGGCTGCATGAGAGAAAGCGTTTCTGGACGCTTACACTCATGCTTGCCCTGGTATGCTATTCCATACCTTACATGAACAGCATATTCCATGTGCTGTACACGCTCGGTGTGGCATCCGTATTCTATCCGTCTGAACGTGTGCTTCGCATCAAGAACGAGGCGAACAGCATCAGCAATCTACAGGAACTGCTTCAGCGGATCATCCATTGCTACTATTAAAGTGCCACTTATTTGTGGCATACTGTCTGAACACACTTGCTCGTGAAATCTCAGAAAGTTAAACTAAAAGACATTCAAATGATTCAAGAAACAAACAACCAGATTACAGGCAGCACGGACACCCAGTCCGCTGACCGCTCTTTGCTGGAGTACCTGAAGCCGAAATCGGAAGACCGATTCAGTAAGCTGGAAGCCTACTGTGACCTGCTCAGCCGTGCGTCATCAGGTGCCTTCGTTGCTGCCATTGGCGACCGTCAGGAAGAACTTGTTCCAGGACAGTTCGTTGCCAGTATCTCTGAGCTTGCCCGCAAGTGGAAATGGCAGCGTGCCACCGTGCGCTCCTTTGTGGAGGGTCTTGTGGCACTCGGACAACTCTCGTACAAGCCATTCGTGAAGAGCTATATCTTCACTGTCAACCTCCAGCAGCGACTGTCACTCTATGTCGATTCGACAGATGATGTCCTTGACTTCTGCTGTATGCAGTTTGCCAGATTCATCAAGGGACGCAGTTCAGCTCAGGAGGTGGCTGATTCCTACAACCGCTACTACTCCATGAAGATGGAAGTAGCCCGTCAGCAGGAACAAGGTGGTGCTCCTGTTCGTCATGTGTTATGTCATCAGGCGTACATGTTCAATGAACTGGCATCCATCATCTACCATCTCTTTGACAGAGAGGATAACGTGCCTGAAGAGCTTTCCGATTCGGTCACTCTGCTCTTCGGCAAAGATCACCTCTGGAACTGGCAGCGTGTCATCGATGTACTTGGCATTCTCACCATGTCACTACGTGATAACGTGAAGCCAAGTTACATAGATGCCGTCAATAAACAGTACTCCAAGGCAGAGGTTACTCTTCTTGACTGCATCTACGAGCACTATGCGCCCTCCAATGGATCCAACTACTTTGTAAACCCTCCTAAGCCCTCTGGGTACTCTCCCAAGAGTCTTAGAAGCACAGCTACGGTAGCAAGTACCGAGAAGACCTCAGAATCGCCACAGGACGCTTCTGAAACGTCCGAAGGTGCTGACGCATTCTCCGAAGGTGAAACGCTCCGTCAGGACTCCGCTAAAGGGGACGAGTAAACTGTAGGCGACGTGCTTGCACGTGCCACATTTTTCAAGTATCGGGAAGCCCACTACCCGTTTCGATTTTCATCGAACGGTGGGCTGACCAGATAAACTGCAAGCAGGGTCAGATTTCCTTGGACTGAAATAAGGTATTCTACTATGCTCCCGATACTTGAAAATGGATGTAAAACCATAAAAAGAAAATGTATGGCTAATACAAATTTGAACCGACAGGTAATCGATATCAGGACAAGTTCGGGTGTCGGTGACATCAGCAATGAAGTCCTCAGACGATGGACTGACAAGGGCTATGACATGGCGGTCAAGGAAGGGAACTACGACCGAAGCCGCGAACACCTCAATTTCGAAATTGTGAACGGTGGCAAGTTGGTTCCTGTAGATAAGTCAAGACCGCTCGATCAACGTATGGCAGAAATGCTTGCCTCACGTGGCATCAAAGACCCGAACATCGGGCGTAAGAACCCCAATGTCCGTACTGCCGTGCAGTTTGTCTTCAGCGGCTCCCATGACCGCATGACGGAGCTGGCATTTGGCAATCAAGAGGTGGACTTCGAGGCAAAATGTGGCAACGAGGATGTCCAGCGAAAGCCTGAGATAGAGCAATGGGCTAAGGATATCTACAACTTTGTCGCACGTAAGTTCGGCGAGGAGAATATCATTAGCTTCGTAGTGCATCTCGATGAGACCACTGCCCATGCACATTGCGACATCGTGCCAGTCAATGACCAAGGCCGAATCAGCTATAAAGATGTCTTTCACGGACACACCAAACCTGAATACAAAGAGTTCATCTTGCAGCTCCATAACGAGCTTGCGGAAGTGAATAGGAAGTGGGGGTTGGCGCGTGGAACAAGTAAAATGCTGACTGGTGCCAGAGGTCACACAAACGAATCGTACCGCCGATGGCTCAACCAAGAGTGTGATTCACTTGAAGAACGCCGTGACAACCTTCAAAAAGCCATCAGTGATCTGAACAAAGAACTGGCTACTGCTATGACAAAGCAGAAGAGTTTCACCACCATGATTGAGAACCTGACCGCACAGAAGGAAAGTCTCGAAAAGGAACTGCAACCGCTTCGTGAACTCCAGAAGAATGGCGATGCCATCAGTCAGGAGATTGCCCAGAAGATTCAGGATCTGGAGAACCGCAAGGCTCTTGTGGAAGAAAAACTGGCAGAGAAAGAAGCCAAGCTGTCTTCCACTGCTCAGGAGATTGACAGTCTTCGTCAAGACAAGGAGGCTCTGGAACAAGAGGCTTCAGAGTTGGCAGCAAAGGCTTCGGCATCTGAACAGGACTGGGCACACAGCAAGGGAGCCGTTATGAACGAGCTGCTTGCCGGAACGATGATGCATGAGTTCACATCATGCTACCAGCGTCTGCCAGATGAAGCAAAAGAGGTCTTCAGTGACACACTTCTCGAACAACTGGCAACGGACGGGAACCATGTGGCTACGGTCGCTCTTGCCCTAATGTGCGAGTATGTGGAACAGGCGACTTCCATTGCCCAGACACATGGAGGTGGTGGCGGTGGCCCTGGAGGTGGCTGGCGTAAGAAGGATGACGAGGATGAACGTATGTTTGCACGTCGTTCTCTTGCTATGGCCAGACGCATGTGCCGGACTTCTGGAAGGCGCAAGAAGATGTAGTATTGTATTCACAAAACATCCAATTCAGTAATTCAAAAACATCAAAATTATGACAGGAAAAATTCTATTACTTTCCGCTATATGCCTTTCTGCCTTGACAGTTAAGGCAAGCGATGTCATCACGACATCTGACAGTATCAGTAAGCAGGTAAGTGTCACGTCGGAGCATTACCTCCAGACACTGAAACCCACATATCTCACGAATGTAAGCGAAGCAGCCAACTGGGGTAGAAATTGGTTCATTGAAGTAAAGGGCGGGGCTTCTGCTTTTCTGGGATCGCCTATCGGCTGCGGTGATGTGTTCGACCGTCTTTCTCCAGCTCTTCAGGTTGGAATTGGAAAGTGGTTCACACCCGCAGCCGGTGGACGTGTGGCTTATCAGGGACTCTCCTTCAAGAATGGAGAGTTTAAGTCGATGGACTACCATTTCGTTCATGCTGACTTTCTCTACAACCTTACCTCTGGGATCAACTGTAATGACCTCGGTTTGTCCCGATGGGACGTTATACCTTTCATTGGTGTAGGCATGATATACAATAAGGACTGGCATTCTGCCTGTACATGTCCGGGCTATACAAGTGGCAGTCATCCCTTTGCTTTCTCCTATGGACTGGAGTGCCGTTACCGTCTGAACAACCGAATGCAGCTGGTGGCAGAACTCAGTGGAATGACCACTGCCAAGAACTTCGATGCTGTGGGTACTTCATCAAGATTCGGAGATAACATGCTGACACTTTCTGCAGGTCTATCATTCAGATTAGGAAAGGCTGGCTACAGGCGAATCGTCGATGCCAATCCTTATATGGCTCAGAACGAGTGGCTGCTGGACTATGCTGGTCGTATGACTGACCGCAACCGCCGTCTCACTCTTCAACACAAGGAAGATGAGCGCATCAAAGCCGAGTACCGTAAGATACTGGAGATAGAGGGTCTGCTTGACCTCTATAAGGACCGAATCGGTGACAAAGACAAGGAAACAGAGCATTCTCTCTATCCTCGTAACGACTACTCTGGCTTGAACTCGCTTCGCGCCCGTCTGAACAACAAAGGCTGGGACGGCAAAGCTGAGACAATGCCGAAAGCAATGAAGAAACGTCTTGGCAATGCTGATGACGAAGACCTGGACGCTCTCAATGACCATGCCTTCGACGGCTATCTGGCCGCCATGAAGAACGGTGGTGAGCCTATCGGTGCTTCCATCTATTTCTTCTTCCGTCTGGGTACGGATGAGCTGACAGAGGTCTCTCAGCTGCTGAACATCGATGAGATTGCGCGTATTGCCAAGAAGCATCATCTGAAGGTCAGGATATCAGGTGCTGCTGATTCAGCAACAGGTAATGAACGCATCAACAACAGTCTGTCTCAGAAACGTGCCGAATACATCAAGACACTCATGATACAACGTGGAATAGAAGAGTCGCTTATCAACACTTCCTATGAAGGAGGTATCGATGAGTATTCTCCTGTTCAGGCAAACCGCCAGACTTGTGTAACGCTCTCATTCTAATCATAAAGAGATTTTGGTTCATTAGTCAAAGAGGGGAACCGTCCGTGATGGATAGTTCCCCTCAATCTTTTAGAGTAAACAGAATTGGCTAACGTCCTCGATGGAAATGAACTTCTTCCTGCTGTTCCTCTGGTTGTGGAATAGCTTTAGCGGCTAATCGTTCCTTCGGGTTGTCAGTAGCAGCTTCTTGGCTACGACCATCTTCCTTATCATCTGACACGGTTTCCATGTAGCCCCCAGGACTGAACTTGACGGAAACGGTATCGACAGCAAGGTAAGGTGATTCGCCTCGATCTGTCAGGGCATTCTCGTTCCTTTCTCCGAATGCCGGATAGCGGTTGAGTTCCTTACCCTCCCCCTCTTCGACTTCAGGGATGAAACCGTCAGGGAAGTTCTTTTCAAGGAACTTGTCAACCAGCTCCTGCTCATGGTCGCTGATACCGCTGGCATCACCATTCATGATGTATGGTAACGCCCACTTGGGAATGTCATAGCTTCCGTAGTTGTCGGACACCTGATTGGCAGTTTCCTGCTTTACTTCCTTGGCCTTATCCAGCTCCATCTGAACCTTGTCGATGTGCTGGTTAATCATGCCAGAGGCCTTCTTCACATCCTGAAGAACGGTCTTGATGAAGGCCGGTTCTTCTTTGAGTGAATTGAGCCATCCTTTCAGATAAGGCAGACTGTCTTCCTTCAAGGTCTTGCTCATTCCGTAGCGTTGCGAGACAAGTGCGGCAGACATTTCTGCAACCAATTCTTCTCGTGCGTATTCCTTTGAACCAAAAGCACTTGGCTTTAACCTGTTCAACTGATTCTCTGCACCCGTCGAATGCCCCATTTCGTGGGCAAGGTTGCTGTAAAATGACTCTCCGTTCTTGAACTGTTTCTTCTCTGGAATCACGATTTCATTCTTGCTGATGGAATAGTAGGCACTGTCACCATAAGTAGGTTTGATGGGACAAATCCACTTGTTTTCAGCAATCATGTGGTCAATGGCAGGGAAAGAAAACATTTCACCCTCCTGTTGCACAGGACGGTTGACCTCATTCTGTTCCTGGAGCTTCTTGAAGAGTTCGGGACGTGCCTCTTTCAGGTTGGTTTGCCCCTCGACATTAAAGACGTTATAGACAGACAGCTTCGGATAGACATTGTAGCGTTCCCTGTCCTGCTCGGTCATCTGCCTGTAGTCATCATACTTTATTTTCTCCTTTGTCTCTTTGTCAACAACGGTGAACGTGGTGATGAATACAGGAAAGCTTTTGGCTCCCTTGTTGACAGACACCAGAGGCAGGTTGTTGCCTTCACTGTCTTTGGCTTCATGCTTGACTCCCTGCTTGTCCTTCACATAGTTCAAGCCAGTGATACGGTCAAAAGTCGCCCATACAGGCAGTTTGAAGCCCTCCTTTTCGGCATGGAGCATCAACATCATGCTGTTCATTCCGTTGTACTCCCTTCCGCTCAGGTTCTTGGGAAGGGATGCTGTCACCCCTTCCGTGAACCAAGGCTTTTTCCAGTCAGCCTGAATCGTCTCCAGCTTTTCGATGAGCAGTTCAGCGAACTTGTCTAAAGTACGGTCTTCAGCTGACCTGCCGTCACTGTTGTAATTCTTCTTGGCTGCCATAACTACTGAGCATTGTTTTCACCTCCCTGATACGGCTGCTTCTCCCACTGGGTGAGCTTTGCCACACGACAGGTCATATCGAGGCGGTCGTTATAGATGGACAACTGAAGCTCGCCAGTCGCATCGATGCCACACTTGCCCTGCATCCATTCGGGCTTACCCTGCCCGAAGTGCATGAAGCGTACCCAAGTAAAGGAATAACCTTCACCATCCTTCTCGCTGCTGAAAGCGGAGAACACAAGATAAGGATTGCCCTTCTTGTCGGTCTTCTCCTCAATCTTGTTACCGACGGTTCCACGGAACTCGATTTCTCCCTTTACGGAATCGTCGGCTGAGACATTGGCGGTGCTGACATTTGTAGCGGACATGTTGAGGAAGATGGTATCATCTTTCTTGTGGAAAGTGAGCACACCAGTCATTTCAACACGAGTGCCTGAAGTAAGACCGTTAAGCTCGTCCATGCCGCCATCCTTGGCCACGCTGATTTCGAAGGTTTTGTTAATGCCTGACTTGGCAGCAATTACAACACTGACACCAAAGGCAAGAAAAGCCTTGCCGTCTTTGTTGGTACGCATCTGAGCGGAGCGCGTGATGGTACCGCATACTGTTACATTACACTTGATCATAGTTTTACGAATTGATTGTTTGACAAATTATTTTTTGAGCAAGAATTATTTACGCTGGACAGCCTCCTGCTGGTATTGCTGGGTTTCCACACCCTGCTGGTAGTTTTGTGACATCTGCTGAGACACAACGATGCCATTGATGACTGACGCTATGGTACGCTGCTTCTCAGCATCAGAAAGATTGGCATTTCCCAGAGCTTGCTGGATTCTGGTCATTTCAGCATTGGTCAACTCATGAGAGAAGTTTACGATACCATTGTTTACCTGAAGAAGGGGCTTGCCATCATTGAGCATGATGCTGCATTCCTTTAGGTTTGGGAACATGGATGTAAGGTCAACGGTCTTGCTGATTGCCGCATCTGTTGCCGCTTGCATCTTTTGCTCCTCACTCTTGTTATCTATCTGGACAGCCAGAGCCATGAGACTGGTGAACATCGTAATGGCCATTTCCATGATGGGGTCTGCACTATTACCAAGACCTACACCGCTGTCTTCGCTTGAAAGGAGTTTCTTCATCCAGTCATCAGGTGACATATTCGTGTCGATCTGCTGCTGGGCAGTGGCTGTTTCCTGAGCAACAGGATTGGCTGCCTTATAGCTGGCCAGCAAATCCTTACCATTATGGAGCAACTGCTGTGAGAGTCCACCTTTCTGGCTTATCTCTGCAATGTATGCTGCAGGGTCGATGTTCCGTTTCGTGCCGTCACTGGCAACGGTCTTGACCTCGAAATGCAGATGAGGGCCAGTTGTCCTGGTTCCAGTGTTTCCTGACACGCCAATCTTCTGTCCGGCATTGACGGTATCGCCTACGTTCACGTCGATGCTCGACATGTGCATATAGGTAGTCTGATACTTGCTGCCATCCTCACGGTTGTACTCAATCGTCACAGACTTACCGCCGCCAGTATTGGCATTGTGGTTAACCCCAATGACCTTACCGTTGTTCTCTGTGGCAAGAAGCGTCTCGTTCTTGCAACTGATGTCAATACCCTTATGGAACTGCGTTTTGCTGTGGTTCATCGGGTCACGACGATTGCCGAAAGGCGAAGTCACAAGCATGAACTCTTCTCGTTTCAGCGGCAGAGAATAAAGACCATTGGGAGTTGGCTTTTCCGTAACGGCAGGTGCTGGAGTGGCAGACACGGCTCCGTTTCGATAGTCTGTAGTGCCAATCTTCTTTCCCTCTCGCTTGGCTTGCTCTATCACCATCTGGTCGTACTTCTGCAGGTTTGCACCTTCAATTACTCCAACGATGGTGCCGACATAGTTCTTGGCTGTGGCATAGCCACCAGCCTTGATGCCAGCAGCCCATCCTTTGTAATCATCAGGCGAGAGATTCCTGGTGTATTTCTGATAGCGGTCGCCCATGAGGACTTTGCTATGATCCTCATAGCTCTGGCCAACATTATCATACTTCTTGAACTTCTCATTCGGCTTGTCATCGTCCGCACGGACATACTGACCATTGAACTCACCCTTCACACCAAAATGGTTATTGGCAGTACGGGAGAGCATACTCTTTCCCTCGGCAGACTCTATGATTCCTTGGGCAAGAGTGACAGAAGCAGGTATGCCATATCTGCGCATCTGCTCCATGGCATACTCTGCATACTTGTCTATATAAGCTTGTCTGGATGCTGTCACTTTCTACACGTTTTTAGGATTATCGATGAAAGGATTGCTGTTTCTCTGGTTCCGCTTTCTGCTCCTTTTCCACGGCAGCATTCGGCGTGAGCATTTCCGTAATGCCACGCTTTGCTGTCTGCTTGGGTGCTTCAAGTTGGTCACAGATGGCAACGCGCTCACCTGCACGGATGAGCTTGGGCAAATAGCTGTCGAGGGCATGGTACGGGAAACCAGCCATAGCGAGAGGCTTGCCCTGTTCATCCTTTGTCTTGGTGCTCTTGGTGAGCGTAATGCCAAGAATCTTGGATGCTTTCTCTGCATCCTCCTTGTAGGTCTCATAGAAGTCACCAGTACGGAACAGCAGAAGTGCATCGGGATGTTTGCTCTTCAAGTCCAGGAACTGTTTGAGCATCGGACTGAGAGCAACGGCAGCAACAGCCTTGGTCTCTGCTTTGGTGGCTTCCTCCTTGGCTTTCTCTTCCTGCTTCTCCTTTTCCTTCTGCTCTGGAGAATTTCTGCGCTTCTCCTCTTCCTGTTTCTTGTTGGTAGCAGCCTGTTCCTCTTTCTGCTCCTGTTTGGTCTCTTCCTCATGGGTTTCGACATTCCGTGTCTGCTCCTGAGTATCAGACTGTGCTTCCTGCTCAGTCTTGTCTGTACCAACGGCTACAGCCTCGGTACGTTCCTTACGCAGCACATCAGCGAAGAGCGAAGCGGCAAGGTGGGTCTTGTAGTCCTGCTTGTCATCAGCAAGCCACATACGCTGCCACTGCTGCTGATTGACCTCACGGGCTTGAAGCCTGTTGCCGTCGATGGTAGGTACGCACAGAATGACACTCGGCTTGTTGTCTGTGGCTTTGGTCTTGAAGATGTTCACACGCTCAATACGAGCCAGCTCTTCAGCAGAAGCCTGACTCTTGAAGAGATCAACCTTCAACTCTGGCTCTTCACTGGCCATGACATAGTACTTGGTGGCCATGTCCTGACGCAGACGCTCATTGGCTTCGTCATTGCCATGCTGAATGGTCGTAAAAAACTTGTTCACGTCTGCTTTGTCGGGATATACGGAAAAAGCCTTTTCGTTCTCTGGTTTGAGATACATAGCCCACTTGCCTTCGTCATCCTTCAGCATAAGGACTTTGTCAAAGTCAATAGCTCCTGAACGCTTCACGGCATCGGTGACATCCAGTTTGGTGATGTCTTCCAGCTCCCATTTGTTGAGCTTGGAAACACTTATTTCCTTACCATCGAAGTAACTGTCATCAGGATGGAAGCCCAACGAGCCATCAGTATTGTAGAACTTGACGGTATCAAAACCCTCTTTCTGAAGGGCATGTTCGATACGTTTCTTGTTCATACCGGGGATTTCATTATCCACAGCCAACGATGCACCGGCAGGAAGTACGACATCAGCTGTCTTGGAGCCAGCATCGCGGACAATGACCATCTCCTTGCTGTCCTTATTGGGTAAGGTCTTGATTTCGTCGGCAACATAGTAATGCTTGGGAATGATGGTCTTGGGTGCTTCTACATCCTGAGCATTGAGCTGACGTTTCTCTACCTTCTCACCACGCTCTGCCTTGTGGATCATGTCGAGGGTGTTGTTCACATCCTTCTCGATGGCATCGATGAGACAAGGGTCTTCCTTGAACTCACGTTTCCAGTACTCGATATTCTTCATGCCTTCCTCTGAGAGCTTGGCAGGAAGTCCGAACTCCTGCATCTTGGCAGCGGTGGCTATCTCACGGACAAGAAGCTCTCTCTTCTGGGCATCCTCACTGGGTGCCTTGCCACCACGGTTGTTCATGCCCTCACGGTTCAGACGCTGAGCGTGTCCTGTAGCGGCTACAACCTGTTCCACCAAAGCATTTACATAATCGTTGTAATGCTCATAGTTTTCTCGCTTTGGTACATAGGCGGTGTCCTTCTGTGCATCATAATGAGCAACGCCTGTCGTATCGAGACGGATGGCCACGAGGTTATCACGGGTCTTCAGGATGAAATCATTGATGGAAATCTCAGATGACGTTGCCTTGATTTCTCCACGGTCGGACAGACGGCCACGCTCCTTAACCTCCTTTTCAAAGGCTTCCTTGTCAACCATCGGAAGGGTTGTCTGCTCGATGTTGAACAGCATACGAACCTCTCGGTTGCGGATTCCCTTGTAGTCGGACTGCTGTTCTGGAGTCAGAGCCTTGTACTCGTCACGGCTAATCTTCACTTCAGGATCAGCCTTGCTCTGGTATTCATTCCAGTTGTACCAGTAGAATGGCACACCTTTCTGACCTGACTGCACACTCTCACCACGCTTCTTGGCTTCGGTGAACAGCGTGTACTCGTTGGTCTTGTAATTACTTTGGTCACTATGCAACCCAAGAATAATGGCATTGAATGGTGAGACGGTCACACCTTTCAGGTAGAACTGAGGGGCTTTCTTGCCGTCCTTGTTCAACCACACGCCACCATTCTCCTGTGCTTTGTCGAAGGCATTTACGAGAAGTTCCACCTGTCTTTCGGCGGCATTCTTCTCCTGCTGATTCTTTTCTGTCATATTGAATATACTTTTGATTTATTCCTTTAATAGAATTACTTATACTCCAGAACACCAAGCACTTTCGTCTCTGCGATTGACTTGATTTCCCAATCAACCTGACTGTCATCCATGTGTTCACGGAGCAGCTTATCGGCCTCCTTGGTATCTTCGGCATTGACGTACATAATTTGAGGAGAGAACTTCTTCTGTCCTGTCTCATCATCTTCCGTCACAAGAGCTACGACGGCTTTGTACCAGTGGTTATCCTCGGCTTCCGTACCCTTGATGATGTCGGACACTGCCTCACGAGAGATGGCCGTGATGTCAAAGTCTCGTGTGCCGATAAGGTCTGTAGCTGCCTTGTTGGCACGTTTCTCGGTCTCGGTGAAGCTCTCGGCATCTACCAGATACTCTTCACTGACCTTTTTCTTCTTTCCGTCATCCATCACCTTGGAGTACTTGACGCGGAACTTATACCAGTTTCTTTTCATATTTCACACTGTTTTTAATCGTTACACTATTATCTCTGAGCAAGTGTGCGCGTTTCGGTTCTCTGCTGTGCCTCATAGTTCTCTGAAGCCAACTGACGCATCTGGTCATGCTTGGCAAGAACGGCATTGGCAAGGGTATTCAATGGCAATGCGCCCTGATTAAAGGCATCTACGACATTATCCGTGAGGGCTATGGTGCAAGGCACTTTATCGATGGCAGCTATCAGACAGTTGCCCTTAATCTGGGGCTGTGAGATACGTGGATTGAGCGGTTCATCAGGATAGACCTTGTAGTTGACACGACCCGCTGAAGCATCCTGTGCCTGGCCAATACCTTTGTGATTATCGATGGCTTCGTGACCAGCCTTATTCAGGAGATTGAGACCTCCCATGCCTACAAGCACCATCTTCAGGATGGGATTCCTGACAAACATTCCAGCCACAATACTGGCAAGAGGCATCAGATTGTCTTTCAGTCCCAGGGACTTTGTCTTTCCTGTGAATGCTCCCAAGATCATGTCTGGAAGCATAGCAAGGACATAACCGAGGTTGTGGCCTATATCAGACATTCCGTTCAAGCCGAAGGAGCTGAGCAAGCCAGTCCATCCGCTTTGGTTAGTCTGTTGTGGCAGTTCCTGTTCCGTCGCTTGTGTGGATTGGGGTGCTGGAGTCTCAGTTGTAATTTCAGCGGAAGGTGCTGGTCTTACGTCTTCATCCACTTTTTGATTCGCTTTCGGCTCTTGTTCTGTAGGCTGAACTTGTTCCGTTTTCTTCTTTGCCTGTTCTGCGAGATACTGCTCCCTATACTCAGGAGCTATAATCAACGGAACATCAGGTTTCTTCTTGCCATCAGGTGCAAACTTGGTTCCTGTTGGCGTATATTCCGTACTCCCTCCGAAATGGTCTAAGGCTGCATTCAGCCCGACATCTACACCCACGAACTTGGCAGCACTTGACCAGCCACCGCCGAAACCGCCCATAGAAAGGAAGTCTGCCGTTGCTCCTAAAGCATAGCCGGTTCCTTTCTCCAAAGCAGATGGGTTGTAGCGTTTCTCAGCCTGTTCAGTGATATGGTTCTCCAATGGCGACTTGCTCATGGCCTGTGGGAGATAGAAGATGGTGTTGGTGGCAGCCTTACGCATGATATATTCAATCGATGACTTCGGAACTTCATCCTTGATCATCTTGTCAATCATCATCTTCTCTATCTCTGGTGTGACCGTGACATGCTGTTTTTTCAGCTCAGCCTTTACCAAATTGATGTAGTCCTCCGTATGCTTGGAGTTCCACTTCCCCGTATAGCGAAGGGCATCAAGGCTTGCAGCCTGGGCTGACATGCCTCCATCGGGACCAGCTGCTCCTGCCATGATAAAGGACAAGCTGCTGGTATGTCGGCCAATCTCTTCCAACTGCTTATGACGAAGGTCTGCCATCACCTTATCCATGATGGGCAGCACCTTGGTACGGAAGAGCTTTTCGTTTGATGATTCTGCCATAGTTTTCCTGATTAGTTGTGTGGGAGATTTCCAGCGGCACTCATCATCTGATTGAAGGTGTTGTAGTCCATGTTGCCACTCCAGTATTCACGCTGGATATAGTCGAGTGTACGACCATAAGTACCTTCTGCTCCTGCCCCGAAATGCTCATAGATATTGATAAGCTGGTTGGCTATAGCCATATTGGTTCCCTGCGGAAAGGTAATCCAGTTACCTGTCCTGTCACGGATGGATGGTATGTCGGTGATAATACCGCTTTGTGAGATACCGCCTTGGTCAGAGGCAAGAAAGCCATCGCCTGTTCCGCTTGTTCCTGAACCAGTAGAACTGCCGCTATTTCCAGATACACTGCCGTCAATACCGAAGAACTGAGGCAAAGCAAGGGAAAGGCAAACAAAAGTAAGCGCACCGCCAACGGTCATCGTCATACGCTTGGCTGTGTTCTGGGGATTGGTTTGCATGGTGTAATACACGGCCAATGCCCCGACAACCGCAATTATGGCAGCAATGACGTAGCATAATGCGCGTACATACGGCATGTAGGTAACAACACCGTCTGCGGCATCACTGATACCAGAGGTTCCGGCATCAGCGAATGCTACAGGGGTGAACAAATTAGATATGGCAAACAAATAAATCTTCTTCATACTTCTCTTGTTCTATAGGTTAAGCTGACTGAGTATCTGCTCCCTGGTCTGCTCGATGGCATTGTGATAGACTTCCATCTGCTTTGGGAAATACTCTTCCAGCCATTCGTCTTTTTCAATATTCTCGTTGATGAACTTGATGGCTAACTGACGGTCAATCTCAATGGCCGCTTCACCAGCCTCGCTGTTGTTGAACCAAGCCTTCGTCCACCATCTGATTCCGCTTCTGTCGGGATAGACACTGACCAGTCTCGGTATATCAAAGCTCTGAATGTCTATTTCCAGTTCGGCAAGGGGATCGACAAGCCCACTGCTGGCTACGGCTTCGTCATAGGCTTTTTTTTTACCGCCTGACTCATGGTGCTCAGAAATATCTGATGACGGAGTGCCATATAGTTGAGGAAGTCCGCAATCAGGAGGTTCTGTACCTTCTCTGCCAACGGGATGCTACGCATTCCCATACCTAAAGGATTGGCCATGCTTGGAAGCGTCTCGAAGAAATAGTTCTTCATGGCAGACATGGTGAAGATGTTACGTAGAGCAAGTTCCGTATGCTCTGGCAAGGCATAGATTCCTGCCGAGAGGTCTTGCATGTAGTCCGGGAACCACCGCATCATCAGGTCTTCAATCTCTTTCTGGTCTTTGTCGTACATCGTATGCACATCCATGTCGATAGTCACGAACTGTGGCACAGCACCAGGAGTACCGTTCTGCTCCAAGGCTTTCATGTTGCCGTAAATCATCGTCAGGAACTCCAGCGGATTCAACTCCTCCCCGTTGTACTTGACTTCAATGTGTAACATGTCGGCAGAGACAGCGACAACCTGACCAGCCTTGACTTCGGTCGCATAGTTGGCAAAGACATTACTGAGGTGTGCGTATGTCACCTCGTACTTGCCATATCGGATAACCTGATAGATACCGTGAACGGCATCATTGCCAAGTCCTGAGACCTTGCCTGTGGCAATAGCTGAAAGCAGATAATGCTTTACTGGAAAGTCCACCCCATGATGGAAGAACGTCTCTCCTGTCTTGGGGTGTTTCTGCTTTCCGTAGCCTAATGACATCTCTACGTCTTTTCCTTTCTCCTCGAACGGCATACAGTAGCCACTGTCCGACTGGAGCATCATTTCCTGAGTATATTTCATTGCGAATTTGTTTTTTATTCGATTGATTTCTTCTGACTATCGGGAACGGTGAATGACTTCACGCTCTTCCTCTGGTGCATAGACAACTTGGGGCTGTGGCTGAAGCATCTGCCCCTTCGCCACGTTTCGCTGTGGGTCATTGGGAGTCTGCGGTTTCTGCTGTGCCAGACCACCTCCAAGTGCCTGATGCAGACTGGAGTTATTGCCAATCATCATCATGCCAAGCAAAACACCAGCAATCTTACCCATCCATCCGAAACGTCCGAAGATGAGAAAAGCCGACGCAACAAGGCCAAGCATACTCATACCTGAGACATTTCCACTGAAGAGGTTGCTGAAGAAGTTGCTGAACATATTCCCTCCGTTACCTCCCGTCATATTCCCAAGGAAATTGCTGATGCCACTCAGGTTGCTGTTGGCTCCATTAACGGCATCGCTGACACCATTCATGGCATTGCTTGCTGTTTCGGTCAGACCGCTGACTGCATTACCGACTCCTTCCACCTTCTCCCCCACACTGTCAATGGTGTCTGAACCTACGACGGCATCACCGACAATCCTGGCCACACTCTTGTCTGTGGTCAGTTTCTCCCATGCGACGTAGCCAGCAGCCGTACCGACGGCGGCTGTCTTGGTGGCTGTACCCAGTCCTTTGATGGTCTGCTGTGGATGAAGAGCAGTATGGCCGACGGTCTTAACCGTTGCCTGTGCGCCACGTCCCATGAATTTCAATCCGGCTTTTAATACTGTTGCCCAACTCATATTCTTATTTGTTAGAGGTTACTTTTACGAATCTTATGTACCTTAACGCTTTGCTGCCCGTTTCCAACGCAACATGCTTTCTTCAACGATATTTTTCTTATCTGCTCCTGTCCTGGCATGATAGTCAATCTCAGCCCAAACATCACCCAATGAGGTGTATTTGACCGCCTTTGTCAGTCTCTGCAGCTTCTTGTTCATCAGCTTCAGCTTCGGCCTGATACCGAAAATGACTTCCATGCGTTCCTTCTCGGTCATCTTTGTATCAGAGAGACATACCTGTCTCACATCATTGCATATATCCACGCTGTTGAGAATAATCTCACGGTAGATCTTGTTGCGGTTTGACGAGAGGGCTACGGCAAGCGCATTACTTGGATGGGCACTCAGCTGTTTGCTGAAAGCATCGAGGTTTCCTATCAGGTGGTCTATCTCGTGATAAAAGCCATAAATTTGGGCTGCATACATGATGATGCCATGAAAGTTGTCGAGGTAGTTGTTGAACTCCTTCTGTAGGTCGGTAGTGGCATTCACCTCCTCTGTAATCCAGATATGGCCAGTAGATTCTAACAGCATCATCTCTTCCTGCTGCTTCAGCTCTTTCTTGGCTTTGTCTGTATATAGGAGAATCATGGCTGCCAAAGTCGGGTCTTGCCCTTGCGCATGAATGTGGCTCCCACCAACTCCCCATAAAGGGAGGGCGAGAGTCACTATCAACAATATGAAGAACTTATGAAAAAACCTTTTCATCCTACTTTCTTTCCTGCATTAGGGGGTCACTATTCTTGAACATCTTTTCCACCGCCTGAGAGAGGCTTCTGCGATTTCTCCATTAGTGCGGTCAAGCATCCCCTCTGTGGCATTCTCCCAGACATCCATCATCGTGTAATAGCGGATGGAAAGACTGAGCTGACATAGTTTCTTATTGAAAGCAGCTAGTCTGTCATTGAGTGCCCAGAGTGTCTTGCTCCGTTCTGCTCCTGTGAGCATGTTCTCTGTGCCGCCTTTGGCTATGGCATCCTTCAATGTCGTATAGACGCTGACAAGCTCTGTAGCCGTCTCGATGTAGAGGTTGTTCATCGACATAGTGGCCACGATGCCCTGGGGATTATTGCTGATGGCTTTCCTCAGATTACAGAGATTGATGAAAACCCTCACGCCATCGTCATAGAGCGTGGTACAGGCTTTTAGCGTACTGGCATAGCCATCGACGGTTTTGAGGTACTTGTTATACTTTTTCTCCCAAGAATGGATCATCGTAAACTCTGTCGCGATGGTGTTCTGAAGGAGTGCCGTCTTTTGCTCGTCCTCAATCTGAGCCTTAATCTGGGCATTGATGAGTTCATTGCCCTCCGCAAGGGCAACATACTCCAAGGGATTACTGGATGCAATCTGAGCACCAGCCCTGTTGTAGCCAAACCACAAGAGGGCGAATGCCAGGAGTGCGACGATATTCCATCGGTTTTCATTCATCTGCTCGCCAAAGCCCTGTATTTTGTTATCTGTTGGTGATTTCATATACTCCTCTGCGTTGTTTGTTGTATTCTACTCGTTCTCTGATAATTCCTACCACGTCCAATTTCTCACGAACACCGTAGATGTCAAGCTTGGGATTGGTTCTGTCACCACTGTAGATGCTGATAGTCTTCAATCCGAACAGCTGCTCCATGATGCAACGTTGCTCACAGAAGTCCACAATTCGGTACAGTTCGATGTAGTCACTGGTACGATGGAAGATGCCATGCTGGATGATGAGCTGTTCTGAGGAAACGATGAACTGGAGTTTGCTCAGGTACAGACAGCCATAGAGCATCATCAATGTTGTCACACTACCCAAAATCAGAAAGGGCATCTTGAAAGTAATGGCCTCGTGACCTGCTACAAGGAACAGCACAAGACTCACAAGGAACATGAAACCTTGTGAGATAATGTACTGTCCCCAATGAGGACGTAACGTGATGATGTGGAATCGTCTTACTGTCTGCTGCATATCATTCATCTGCGCATACCATGATGCTTGGTTTCTTCACTCTCGTTGATCTCTACATTGCCGTCTGCATCCAAATCAACACCGGCAGAGACTTTCTTTTCTTCATCTTCAGCTTCTGTCTCTTCCTTGACTCCAAGGGCATCTGCCAGCTCTTTCTTGAAAGTCTCTCCAGCCTCTATCGCCTTAGCCTTGATGCTCTCCTTATCCTCAGGTGCCACCAAGCGTGAGTGCTGCATGGTGTAGGCATCTTCATAAAGAGTCTCGTAATGAGCGTAGAGCTGCCACAAGGACTTGGGAAGGAGGTCTATCTGGCTATCATTGGGATGAAGCACATCCTTGACACTTGGGATGTCATCAGGATGCTTGCGGAATGAATCGACATACTCCCTGAGTTCTTCCTTCACATTCTCCTTGGCAAGAGGATTGTCCCGTCTGGCTATATTGGCTAACAACTCTTCATTGAAGTCTTTGTAGCCGTCAGATGGTTCCTCTCGCACAATACGGTTGCTTGGGACATTTGCCTTTTCTGCCAAAGTCTTGAACTGTTCGAAGAACTTCTTTCCAGCATCGTCCATATCGAAGCCGACGTGGAAAGTGGCATCCTTGGCGGTTTGTATCAGTCCTTCCAGTTGTCTGGAAGAAGGATTACCTCCAGTCGAAGCAAAGACTCCGTGTGAAAGTTCCTTCTTGGCTTGGGCATCGAGGTTACTGTCTTTTCCCATCAGGAGCTGGTGGAAGGCCATGGCATCATAGGCACTCTCAAAGATGAATACACGCTTGGCATCCTGTAGTTTTGTGGCTTCAGGACTGGATAGCCAAAGCCCCTCACTGGCATTGGAACCCTTTGCTATGCCTTTGTACGATGTGCCATCAGGCTTCTTACGTCCTCTTTCCTCCAGACCGACAATCGTTTCATCCTTGCCGGGGATGGTCATCGGGAAAGCGAGATTCCTATATACCTTGCCATCCGTACCCTGACGTTCTGCAATAAAGAAGTCCTTTCTGAATGCAAATTGAGTGGCGAGATTCAAGCCTCTTGACTTGAAGTATGGGTAAAATGGCTTATGAGTGTTTTTGTCACCGCCCTCGAATTTGTGAAGCGTATAATCTTCCAAGTTAAAATCTGCCTGTTGCTGTCGCTCAGTCACAATTTTTGTTTCCCTATCTTCAATAGGGTTATTGAGTAAGCGGTTACAGACAAGATTGACGAGACGGTCTTTATCCATACCAGGAGTGTAATCAGAGAACATTTCTGGATGCTCTTTGATGAACCCGATGATGTTGTAGTTCTTGTGCGTAGGTGGTTGGAAGCAGCACTGGCCATTGGCAGTAACGATGAACTTGTCACCGTGTATGCGTCTGCCAGTACTGTCCAAACGTACATACGACGGGTAGCGCAAGCCATCCCGCCTATTGAGCGTATAACCTGCATCTACCAGTACTTCCTGAATATTCAGACGTTGTTTGAAGTCGTCGTAAGTGAGTTTTGCCATGTTATCCTAAATCTTTTTACCTTATATTTCTATCGTCCAAGTCCGACACCGTGCATACCGGCATTGACTCCTGCATCAAAGGCTCGTGAGGCGATGTCCTGTGGTGAATCGACTCCGGGTTTGAAGTAGATGTGTGGTCTTTGCGGTTCATCGTGATGATGCTCCACAAATACAGCAGGACCGCTGTGGTGCATGTGACCCAGCTCACCCATAACGGCAAGACCAGCAAGCAAGGCTCCACCGATCTGTGCGCCAATGCCAGCATGAGAACCAGGCACATTCTTCATATCCACCTCATTGAAGATATGACTGAAGAGTTTCATGCGATGGTAGTCATCGATGGCCATGAACTTGTCGTACTGCTTCTGGGTAATCTCATGGGAGATAGACTCTCCGTTGATGACTGCTGTCATGCGATAGAGGTTGTTTCCCTTTGCGTCCTTCTGCTGCTCACCCTGCTCATTACGGACTGGCTCAACCTTGATGTCATCCACCGTGACCTCACGACCATGCTTGCCCTCACGATACCATCCTTTTCCTTCGTTGATGTCATAGAGACTCTGGCCATCTACATGGGCAACAGTCTTATCCTCTGGCTCTCGCTGTACTGAGAGTGACGCGTCGAGAGGCTGATGAACGCCTTGAACATTGGTCTGCTCCAGCAAGAGGCTTTGTCTCTGGTCGAGTTCTGCTGCCACTTCTGGCTTCAACGTGATACCTATATGTTCCTTGCTGTTGAGCATATCCATCGTTATCTTGTCGTTGAAGTCAGCCTTGATTACATCATTGATGATGTCAAGACGTGCCTGAACAGGAACTTCCTTTACGCTGTTGCTGTTGAGCTTCTTCAGCTCTTCCTCAGTCAGGTCATATACAAAGTCCTGCTTGGCTCCAGTTGACTGGATGGTCAGGGTCTTCTTCTCTGGATCAATAAGGATTCCGTGACTGTCTAAGCATTCACGGAACTTCTCATTGGTGAAATAGACCTTGCTCGTGATGAGTTCATTGTATGGCTTGGCTGGTTCAACAGGTCTCGGCTTCACCTCTACAGGTTGGATGACCGTCTGAAGATTGGCCAACACATCCTGCGATGGCTGTACCACCTGTGTTTGCTGTCCTTTGTAATAGAAGCCGTATGCACCGCTCTGGAGTTCGCCTGGTTTCATTCGTCCATCAGGACGGTCTGGAACCATCGGAGCACCTTGCATGAACAAGGCTCCTCCAACTCTGCGCATGTGCCAGCCTTCCTGCTGACGTGGTGTCCAGCCAAGGAATCTGCCATGATAAGGATCCATCATAGGATGGAGTCCTCGTCTGTCCCAAGGCAAACGTCCATATTCGCCAACACCGATACGATAGCCATGAAGTCCCATAGCCACTCGACCATTGGCATTGCGTGCATGAACAAAACTTCTGGGCAGATAGAAGTCATTGGAGAGTAATCCTGCCAAGGTGTTATATGCCTTCTTGTTAGCAGAATTGGTTCCCCAATCCACCATGGCTCGCATCTGCTGCTGGTTGATGGGGTATGTGAGCAAAGGACTGTCATGTCCCTGCACGGCAAGGGCAAAGCCATCCCCCTGACGAACGATGTGCGCTTGCATACCGTTACGTCGGAGGATGTCCTGTAGCTCTGGTGCCAAGTCACGCCCCATAGGTAATGTGTTTGATCTGATAGACATACTGTTTACGGTTTAGTCTTCTTGTTCGTTCTCTAACTGATCACCTTTCCACTCGACAAACTGCTCTGCGCTTTCCTCATTGATGGTGAGACCACGCTCCCTGCAGAATGCGGTGTATTCCTCCTGCCATTCAGGGGAATGATGGTTGACATAATCAATCCAACCATATTCGCCGCTCTGGAATTTCTCCACAAGCTCGTCTTCAGGGTAATACTTTGTTGCTGCCATTGTTCTTTAATTTTGAGGTTTTACTTGCATTCGATGGATTAGCGTTGCATCACACGCATCCCCATCTTCTTCTGTTCCTGCCACAATTCTTCACTGTAATCTTCCTCGTGAACATAGTTTAGGTCGCCATTGTCATCTGCCACCCAGCAGCCAAAGGCACCAAAATTGTACTTGTCCCACTCACGCTTGGCCTCACGTCGCCATGTCTGTTCGTCACCAGCTGCGAAACGGATGCCTGTCTTGCTGTTGAGATCAATACCGACGGAAATCTCCTCGTCATCCTCATTGAGAATGGACAGAACATCACCGTTCTGGAGTTTCTGCATCTCTGCTCCTGTGAGGTGGTAACGGTCTGACACATACTGCATGTTGCGACCGATGACGGGCATAGGAACACAGAGAACCTGCTTGCTTTCAGGGTCTATCTGGAAGAATCTCTTGCCACCAGCTTCCTTGTTCTCCTCATTACTCTCCAGATAACCGATGATGGCCTTACCTTCAAGAAGTCTCTGCTTTTGCTGTTCGTTGAACAGATTAAGGTTGCACTCATCGAGTTTGGGATAGAAAAGCACATCGACACCTCCTTCTGGAGTGCGTACCAGACTGAACCTTGTACGGGCAGTCTCAGTCTCACCATCCTCGGTGGTAACAGTAATAGGTAACACGGGAGAGCGACGACCGTTGTAGATGTTCTGGAGGACATCATAAGGAAGGTCTTCTACCATCTCCTGCGTGAGTCCGAAACGTTCGAGTGTGCCGTAAGGCATCTCGCTTTCTTCAAAATGATTAATCATACTTTGTTGATGTTACATTATTATACTTTAATTCAATGCGGACAATTTTACGATGCAAATTTATAGCATGTTTTTATAATAGGTTGTAAAAGCCATGTCTGCAAGGATTCGATTTAAGAAGGTTTAATTTAATAGTATGATTATTCCGCAAATATCATACTATAAACACAAATAAAGTTAGAGTTTGATTAATAGAGGAATTGTTTTTCTTTCAGTATAAGATTATACCGTAACTTTGCGGCATGAAAACAAGCATACTCTTTCTTTCAACAGTCTGTGCATTGCTCCAGACCATGCCGGCACATGCTCAGTTCAATACTATTGGCATGACCAACAGCAAAAGTATAAAAACAATCAATCCGCCAAAGTCAAACGAGACTCTGACGGACAGTACCGAAGCAAACAAACCTGCTCCACAACCTATAGAGAGAACGGTAACACATCAAGCATCTAATTCCACATTAGATAATAGCAATACAGCTCCACTTATATCCCCTCCCCTAAAGAACATCCGAATCGGCTCAGGCTTTGGTATGCGAAAACATCCCATCTATCACAAACGGATGATGCACAACGGCATCGACCTTTCCGCTCGATACGAGAATGTCTATTCTATGTTTCCTGGTACTGTGGTTAAAGTTGGGCAGGATGGCAGATCGGGAAAGTTCGTAACAGTAAGGACTGGTGATTACACAATCAGTTACTGCCATTTATCGCAGCAACTCGTAAAGGAGAAAGATTTCGTCATTGCTGGAAAGAATATCGCAGTTTCAGGTAATACTGGGGCATCAACTGGCCCACATCTGCATATAACGACAAAAAAAGATGGCAAGGCATTTGACCCGGCCATCCTCTTGAACTATATTCTGTCTCAGGAATAAGACAAATCACTTGATTCGGAAAGTATAAACCTTTGCAGACTTTGAATTAGTCATCATATTGGTAATAGCAAGGCAGTACTCTCCTGGTTCTAAAGCAGCTGTGCTAACAATAACAGAGTTCTCGCCATATTTCTTATACTTCAGGACAACTGAATTGTCTTCATTTGATGATGCTCCTGTAAATGAGCCTGCTTCACCCGTTTTCCAGCGACGCTTTGTATCTAATGTTTCAAGCTTGATTATGCTAAGAGTCTGCTGAGGTGAAGTACCACCTGTATTGATAATAATGTTGCTGGTGTTCTTGTCAATCTCCAAGGAAGACTTCACTCCTTTTATGTAGTAGTAGGTCTTTACTTTACCAATGCCGGTAAGAAAGAGTGACGCTCCAGCCTTAGCCTTGACATAGGCACTCTCACAAGGCAATGGTGTTGCAAAGGTAGAGTCGGCAGTGTTAAAGACATAAGGTTCCATCTCGAAATCAGGTTCAGTCTGTGCAAAAGCAAACACAGAGACTAAGCTCATAATGAGCGTACAAAAAAGTGTTCTCATAACCAAATCTGTTTTAGATAATTATATTATTAGACTATACTCTTTCATCAATCATCATATCCACAGTTACAATGAGCTTAATATTGCTTCTTAGCTTTCATCTGCAAAGTCTCACCGCCCATTCTTAGCGTAAGGTCAGCCTCGTTTCCATTAAGTGAGTTGACGGTATATACAGCGTACTCTTTACCACTTACATACGTTGTAATGGTTTTACCGCTGACAGTGTATGTACCACTGCCGTTTCCCAAGTAGCCAGAACCATGGAATTTTCCATTCTCATAGAAGGTGATGTCCATTCCGAAACGTGTATAAGGGTACTTGGTTACGTCATACCATCTACCATCAACCTTAATCTCAACGGCTTTCCATTTGCCATAGAGCTGTTCCATTGGATAGGCAAAACTGTCATCGTCATCCTTTGAACACGAAGTAACACACAGGGTAAAGAATGCCGCAAGGAGCATCATAATAGTTAATTTCTTCATTGCATTAGTTGAGATCTTATATGCCATTACTCATCGGCTCTATCGAATGTTAGTAATCAAAAATCAAAGAAATCGTCAGAGTCACAGTCGCAGTCACATCTGTCACCACAATCATAATCATCATGGCATTGATAGTCATCATGATCCAGGTACCCGTCATCATAGCCATCTTCATAACCTTGATCATAACTCCTGTTGGAATAATCAGTAGGACTGTTGTTACTCTGGTTGTTATTTCTTAGGCTATTCAAAAAAGCACCGAATAAAAGATAATCAAGTAATCCCATAACCATACATTTTAAGTTTGACAATGCAAAGCTATTTGTCAAGAGTGCAGTCTATCTTCACAGATAAAAAAAAGTGTGTGTTTCATAATATTTTTTTGCGAAAAGACACAAAAAAGGAGCAACTGACCTCACGGTGAATTGCTCCAAACAGCATTAGCTATTATTCAGCGTCTGAAACCTCGGAAATTCAAAGATGTCCACTCGAATAAGTAACCGATGTCTGCGCCTAATAATAATGGAGTCTCACGACTCGTAGTTTCTCAAATAGTCGCCAAACTATATACGACCTCGCAATTGAGGAAAACATTCGTTATATCACTGAGCCCAAAATTTATCTATAACCTAAGCCGTTTCTTTTCTATTTGTATTCCTATTGAAAGCATAATCATTAGGCTATCTACAACAAATAGTATTTGTGTTCCAATACCTTGCCTTTTTGCTTCTTCATTTATATAAATCCAGTTGTCGCAATAGGTTTTATTTATAAAAGAAAGAAGTTCGTTATATTCCTCTGACTCGTATTCTATACCTATTTTTTCAAGTAGATATTCATCGAATGTTTCTATAGATGATTCTTCAATCATTTCATCATAGATGTTTTCCGGAATTTCTTTGTTCCCTTTAGCCCACTCATTTGTGAGTGCCATCCCGACCAACACAGATAAAAGAGAGGAATAGATAGGGGCATAAATGTTCACCTCATCGGGTTTTGTCTTCATAAAATACCCTGTCATCTTCATTGATATACTACTGCATATTTCAATAGAACAATCCTCTATAGATTTTATAGGAACTAACTCGGTATTACCTATATATCCTTTCTCGATAAAAGAATTGAATATCCTATTTCTTGCTTCTTCAATTATTTGGGGAGCAATATCATTGCGGTATTTGAGTTTTGCCATTTTATATCATTTACATTAAATACTATTCTCTTATATATTTCTTTGCTCACTGATAATTCAGCCTGAAATAATTCAAATACTTCATGAGCCGAAGTATAAGAAAAAACTCCAGGCAAAACCATTCCACTTCTATTTCAAGAGTAAAAGGATAATCACAACAATTGCAACAAGTGATACAGCATTAATTAATATACTGTATTTCAATTTATTTTTTAATTCAGACAAGGAATCCTTAAACTCTTCAGTAGCATTGGAGAGCTTTTCGGAAGCTGCATTCGAAGCATTGACAATCGTGTCTCTATCTTTTTCAAATGCCTTAATTTTTTGATCGTAGTCTTTACCTATGCTATCAACAAGTTCCTGTACTTTGGTTGTTATGTTTCCCAATTTGGTTACATATTCACCAGTTGTCTTGGTAAGACCATCATATGAGCTAACAGTCTTTTCTACTTGTTTTCGAGCAGACTCAATATCTTTGAGCCCTTCCTCTAACTCTTTCAAAGAGTTGTTGATCTTTTCTTCAATCATGATTCTCTATATTTTTGATTTATTGTTTTTAATTCAGCTAAGTGCATTTCCAACTGAACGGCAAGCTGGATTTTCTCTATATAATCTCTGCCTTCAGAAGGAATAGCTGTATGCTGTATGAGTAAGTCTGTAAATTCGTCGAGCAAGTTAAGCTTACCCTCAGAGTAATAAAGTCGCATAACGTCTTTATAATCATTGTACAATTCAGTTTCAAGCATTTCGTTTTCCTGTTGACCGAGAAATAGTATGGAAAATATATTCAGCAAGTTCAGAACGGGATTGCCATACCTCTTTCCGTTAACTTCTATTCCCACGTCAGCACGTCTAATCAAGCGCACTGCACCTTGCAAGTGCTTGATATTATCTTTTTGAGAGTCGTTATTGACAATAGCAGGGTCAACCACTCTCATATATTTCTTAACTAGATTAAAATCTGTGGTTTCGCTCTCTTTATGTATATCATGGTTAGTATCATCTTTAAGCGAAAATGGGACTTCTTTTTGTACACTTGAATCGTATGTGACAAAGCCTTCTCTTGCATATTTCGAGTTGAAATAGTAATAAATAAAGTCCTTCAATTCTTCATTCGTTTCTTTCCAGTCTTTGTCTGAGCTGATAGCCAAATTACAGAATTGCTCCATGTCCAAGATACCTCTAGCTCTCTTGTCTGCGATACTTCTGTATATAAAAGATGTAAGGTGCTTTAAACATGCCATGATGACACCATCATTGACTGCCATCTGCTTGACTTCATTAATCATTATTTCAACCCTATCCTCGGAGTAATATTTCCGATAGTATTGACTGAGATAATCATAATAATGCGATTCATCCTGACATATCGTTGTAATTCGAAATGTTTTCCTAATATAATCTTCAGTAAAGTCATCTATTAGGCCTATGATGCACATTCGATAGATAGCTTTTTGAATAGCATCTTTGTACTTAGCAGAACCATAACCACGAGTATAGAAGAAATTACCATCAACTCTTAAATTCCTAGCGGCCCGTGTATCAAACACTGGCAGATTTCTTCCACTCAAATAACTATTATATTCGTCAAGCACATGCTCGTTCTCTTCGTAAGAGACATAATAAGTGAGAGTTTTTCCCTTAAATCTGTTTTCATTGATGTATTGTAGTATTCCCTTACTTGTTCCATATTTTGGGGTTTCCATCCTAACAATCTCCTCATTACTAATTTGAACGTTTAGTCTGTTCATGAGTAGTTCCATCACGTATAATTCAAATTCCTCACCAAGGAAATTACTGTCATAGAAAAACTTATTATTGGTATAGTCAGAAGAGAACTCGTTCCATTCCCCAGTTCTAGCATTCTTAACCCAGAATTTCTTGGGAGAATACATAATGGTTGACAAAGCCATCTTTTTATCACGACCAGCTCGGCCGGCTTCTTGAACAAATGATTCCAGAGAGCCAGGATAATTCAGATGAACTGTCAGACGTACATTGGATTTGTCTATTCCCATGCCAAAGGCTTTAGTGGCCACCATCAAATTTGTATCACCAGTTAGAAATTCATCCTGACAAGATGTATCATCACCTCCTTTATATGTTGAGATTCGGTTAATGTGATGTGCTCGCAGAGTATTCGCAACAGTAGGAACACTCAGTTTTACGTCTGGCCGTCCTTCTTTATTAGCACGTATACAAAATACTATTCCTGCAACATCTGTGTGCTTTGAGGTATACCAATCCTCATCAACATCAGTGTATAAGTCTGTAGAAATGATCTCTTGTTTTTTACTTTCATCAGAGATATTCTCTCTTTCAAGGAATCGTTTCTTAATCTCACTAATGCTATTTTCGTTTTGAATCTCTTGTATCTTCTCCGTAGCGTCATTAATGGCATTGAGTACTAAATCCTCTTTTATATCATCAACTTTTCGCGCTCTTTCAGCAGCTGATGCATCAACAGGATAAACATAATATTGTAGTTCTAAACGATTCGTATTCTCATATCTTACTGTAGCATCATCCTCCAATGAATACGAATTATTACCCGACAATTCTCTCTCTACATCAGCGAGGACGTCAAACGATGCAGTTGCAGTCAATCCAAACAGAGATATATGGTTATCTTCACCTTCTACTTCTTTTGGTAGAACATAGTTATATAGGTTTCTACCCAGATGGAGATACGCCAGACGGAAATCATGTCCCCATTCAGAGACACAATGAACTTCATCTATCACACCATAGGCAAAATAAACATTGGATTCTCGCATAGAGCGCAGAACATCTCTGAAGCGGTGAATGCTGAGTCGTTCAGGTGACAAGAACATAATTTGTGTTTGTGAACCAGTTAATGCCTGTTCTCGCTTTGTTCTTTCTTCACCAACAATATCACCATTTATAAATGATATACAGTCTATACCTGTTTTTTTCAATCCGTCATATTGATCTTTCATCAATCCTTTCAATGGATCAACAACCAAAGTAACACCAGGCTGTAGCATGGCTGCCAGTTGGTAGGTAAGAGACTTACCACCACCTGTTGGCAACAATCCAATAACACTCTTTAGTTGTAATGCCCGACTAAGGATGGGAAGCTGACCGGGTCTGAAATCTTCTTTTCTGAAAATCAGGTTCAGGAAATAGCGCAGGTGGCAACAAACATCCTCAATATTGTTATAATTTCCTTGTATATCCTTTTCAACAAGAGACTTATACTTGATTCTCTCAGTTGTATAGAGGAATCTCTCGGCATATACAGACTTTGAAGAGCGAACAACAAAATAACAGTCATTGTTGGCCTTATATTTTGAGAATACCACTTCTTCAGGATTGCATAACTGGTCGATTGACACATCAATGATAGCATCATAAACAGTCTGTGTCTTAGCCTCCCTCTTACCATATATGTTAATTTGTGGAAGAGTCAAGTCCGAATAGTCCTGCGTCATAGCAACGATATGGTGGAATAACTCAACAAAATCATTGATGGCAATCTTTGCTACTGACGTGTCATCTTCAAGCACAAGAATATCCAATGAGTCCTTCTTCAAATTTATGCGGTCAGAAATCATAGCCTCTATGAAGGTCTTCTGAATGCGAGCTACTGCATAAAGGCTCTTTGCTTTATCCTTTGAACTGATGGCATCCAAAACCTTTTGGCTTGCCAATGTTGGGCAACCACGTGAGATAAGATTGCTAACAAGGGCATAAACAGGGCAAAGATTCTTATGTGCTGTCATGTCAAATGGAGCCAGAATCTCAAAAGCACTTTCCGATAAAGACCCCTGCAAGTTGACATCTGAATAAGCCGCAAATAGCTGAACTGGAGCGAAGTAGCTGTATTTATGCAGGATGTCGCTGTTACGGGTCAGGCTATAACTAAAACTCTTAATAAGACAACCATACGCCCTTCCATTAGGATGATGTCCAAAATTCGTATCACGGAATTCTGTAAACACCCGTAGGCCTTCCTTTTTGAAATAGAAGCTGAAGGTATTAATTCGGCTTTCATTTAAATTTGCCGGGCCTATACACAGGGCTATATGCTGTGCACCAGAAGAGGTTATCATCTTTGAAACGCCCTTTAAGCTGACAGCTTCTATATCAAGAATATTCGAGAATATATGTATAGCACAAGGTTCATGAACATCGATTTCCGTGATGGAATTGCTGTTGTCACCATAATCTGAAGGAAGGTAATATGGAACGTCAATAATCTCAATATTTTGTCCCCCTAATGCCTGTTTGACATGCAAAACTGCACGTTGTCTTGCCACATTAGAAGGTTCCTCCAAGGTGACTTTCTTCAACTTAGATAAACAACCAAACTGCCGTAGTTTTTCTATGATAGCGACAGTACCAATACCCTGACCACATCCCCAATCATAAATCTCCACGCCTTTGTTCAGGCTTTTGTATGGGAATTCATTCTCATCTAAAGCGCGAATTAGCTTGTGGCGATGCATCGGGCCATAGGCAGCCATGTATGCACAGCACTGCTCTTCTGTTTCGAGAACAGCCGTACCATGTTCCAATGTTCGTCCCTCACTATCCCTATACGCCCAAGGACATGACTTGAATATATCTGGAATATAGCGTAAGGAGACCTTGATTATATCATTTATAGTCAGATCATTTATCTTTTGTATATCGGTTATGTAGCTCATATAGTCCTTAAATTATTACTTTCCCGTTATTGTCTCACTAAATGGGTTTTCCTGGTGACATTTCCAGTTTTGTAATGCCAATTGCTTAGTAGCATTGGCATAGCAATACTCACAAAGATGTGGGCAGGTATTATATTCACCAATGTCTTTTGATGCCATACATTCACAAAACTGTCTTTGGCCAGGATCTTTTTTATGGACGCTGACAAAGTATTTATTATTCGGCAGCAATATTGCTCCCGCTGGAAGTTCTGGAGCACCAAATAAAGATGGAGCAGGAACGTCTTCAACTTTCACTTTCATGAAGTCCATCAGTTCCTTATCATTCCATGCAAGTCGAGCAATCAAATCACCATCAACACAACGGTTGTGTAAAATTCCATATTTATCAATGTCTATCTTCTCGCCACAGGTGGCTAATTGATAGTTCCATCCTCTTTCTTTATTCATAATTGAAAGTTTATTTGCAAATTCTTCCATCTGCTCAACATTCCATTCATGATACGGAATACCATTTGCCTCCAGATTATGCTTTACTTTCTTATACATTGCAATATCGGCATAACTGAATACAAGTTTCTCGGTATAATCTTTTAATTGATCCCCTATGTTCTGCACTTTTCCCAGTAAGTCGTCAACCGATATGTCATCAGTCAATATCATGGGGTCAAATCGCCAAATAACTGCACCTTTACCAAGCTGTTCTACTAGAAGTTTGAATGTTTCTATACGATTAGCCAGAGAAGGGACTTTTTCAAGTTTTTCCTCTTCGTAATCATTAAGAGTATATTGTATGTAACACTTAATACTTCGTTCATTAAGTTTATGAAGATACGGCAATAGAGGACGAGGATTCTTTGACCAAAACACAATGAACCTCGTCTTTTCATATGAAACGTATGATTTCACCCCATTAAAGGGATTGGTCCAGGCAGAAAAACCTTTTTCTAATCGATTAAAAAACCAATCGGCATAGAAAGCAGGAATGTCGGTACTTCTACTGGCCGAAACAATTAAAGGAGCCTGAGCTTTAACAGGATTTCCATTTATGATTATTTCTGTTGGTTTCCAAGTTGCCATAATACTGCTATTTTTATCTTAAAAAGAAAGAAACAATTAAAATTATGATTGCAACAATAGCTATTACCATCCAAATGGTGCTATTGCCACCCTTATTGTTAAGAGCCTCGCTCAATTTATGCTCCAAATCTTTGGCGTGTTCCTTGGCTTGTGCCAATTGTTTCAAAGATTCTGTATTCTGAGTTGTAATTGCTGCAAGGTTCTTCTGCAGTTGGTTATTAGCTTCCTGCATCTTACCAAGACTCTTGTTCATTTCTTCTTGCTGTTTCTTCGTTTGTTCCTGAAGATCTGTCAAAGTTTTGCCTTGGGTCTTCAACTGTTCCTGCAACTGAGTGTTTGCCTTTTGAAGAGTCTCATTCTGTGTCTTATGGAGTTTGTTGGCTTCTTCTGTAGCTTTTTTATGTTGCTCTGTCATTGCCTTTACAACCTTTTCGTGCTCTTTCTGTGCCTTAGTCAACTCCTCTATTTTCTTATTTGAAGCTTCAGTCTGTGCTTTATTCTGCTTCTGAAGTGCTTCCAGTTGTTTGGTAAGCTCCTGATTTTTCTTATTGGAATCCTCAATCTGCTTCTTGAACTGTCCTTCAACCTCTTTAACCAAAGCAGCACGAGAGTTGTTGCGCTTTTGAACAACGCCATCTGTGATGTCCCGGAAATAGGTTCCCAAAGCATGAGGAATGGCAATTGCTTTGTCGGCTATGTTCAGGATGAACAATTTTTCACCCTCATGACCTGCGCCATACATCCACGCTGTATTCATGTTCACCAAGGTTTCAAGCAATTCTACCTCGTCCAAAGCTTCAAGTCCGGCACCACCTCCACGAATAATCGCTATGACATCATAATTCATAGTGTCCAGTTGCTTCAATGTCTGACAAAATGCTTTTGTCTTAGCAAAAGACACCCTGTATTCCTTAAAGTCAATATGTGTCCGTGCTGCCTGGACACCTTTCTCAAAGTCATCATTGGTAATACTGGTTTCTGCATAGACCAAAGCAATCTGAGGACGCTTGTCTTGGTATAGGAGCGATTCGAGTATGCTATCAACGTTTTTGAAACCTTTTTCTGACTTGATTCGTCTCAGTTCTGTACGTTTGATTTCATCCTCTGAAACTGCCAATTCCTTTATCTTCTCAACTTCAGTTACTTTCAAGACTATCTGAATCAGACCCTTGTTCGTTATAGAACGGTCAAGAATGCCATGAACAGTAATGACATTGCCATTTTCAAGGTCATCACGTAGATTCAGAGGCATGGAAAGCGACAGTTCATCACTCGTACTTTCATCAACAAGTCTGTCAGTGGCGGTATGGTAATACTGGTTGACGTAGCTACCTTTGAAGTAGATACCTCGTAGGCACACTACCCTCTGGTTCACTTGACCCGTAGCCAAATGATTACGTAGAATGCCGATAATCTCTGATGGTTTGAAGAGATTGGCAGGTGCTGGTGTATTTGTATTATCTAAATTGCTCATTTATTTGAATATCAACGGCCGTATCATCCTTTCTAACCTCATAGAACGACGTAGGTTCATAATAAACGTTTACAGGCATGTGACATGTTACATTTGTATGCTGAAGAATGTAATCTTCTTGATCGAACATTATCTTCTCTAAATCACGACAGTACATAATAGTTTTGTCATCATCTGCCATTTTTCCTAATACTTCTCTTGCCGTAAATCCAGGTGTTCTGTTATCTGGAACCAAGAAGAATACATAATCCTTAGCACGACTCATCGCAACATTAATAATATTCTGATTGTTTACATGGGCATTCTGACCCACATTTGCAGGTGGATTCAACACAACAATCATTATATCACACTCATCACCTTGGAAACTATGAACAGTACCACAATGTACACTACATGAATCATTGGAAATATCTCTAAGTTCTATCATCTGCTTAATAGAATCTGCCTGTTTCTTGTAAGGACATACTATACCAATAGAATATGGTTCTTTGGGACTGTTTAACCCTATTCGTTCAGCCATGTAATTTGCATATTCATAGGCAAATATAGCAGAATATAGATGGAATGCAGAATCATCAATTGCGTCCAATCCGAACAAATTATCAAACAATTCAGTCTTGAATCCAATAAAATTAATACTTGAAATCTTAAATCCCAAATTTAATGGTTTCTGACTTTTCTGAGACCTATATGGCTGTACTATGCCATTATAGCTAAAGTCACTAACCAATTTCCCAATTGAAGGTATAGAGCGATATTGAACATTCAGACACTCAACCTTCGGATTATTCTGAGCAGCAGCAAAACTATTTAGCCCAACCATCTGATAGATATTTTCTGGTTGTATCTCATTCTGTTTTACTGGTTGAATCTGTTTTGGATCTCCTGAAATAATGAATTCACAGTCTTTACTCTTGAAAAGAATGAAAGCCATGGTAACAATATCCATCATAGATGCTTCATCAATGATGACATAATCCCAATGATGATCACATAATATTTCCTCATTAGGCAGAAGATAATCATATGCATATCGTGCTGCCGTGGTTACAACAACATGATGCTCATCAGAATTAATAAACTCATCATCTCTTGTATAAACCACTGAAGATTCCAAAAAGTCTAAACTTTCCGTCACTCCGTATCTATACACAAATTGAGAACACTCCGTGTTTTCGTTTAATCTCGTTGCAATAACATCTGCAGCTTTATTGGTTGGTGTTAGAACAAGAATATCAAGGGGTGTTTCATCGGTCGTGAGAATATCCTCGATTTTGCTAACCAACTTTGTCGTCTTACCTGTACCAGGAGGGCCATAAATATACTTTATACAATCAGGAAGATTCTCTCTAAGATCGAAATCATCTGCAAAATCAAGTTTTACAAACTGTTTCGTGAGAGAGTCTATATGATTCGCATAACTGCCATTAGCTATTAGACGTACTTTATCTGCTTGATTGATTTTGGACTCCAAATCTCCAGCATTCTCACAATATGCCCAAATAGCATCATCAGTAAAGTACTGCAAATTAACTTCAATTTTCTCAGAAACTCCATTCTTTAATATATGTAGAGTAATATCATCCGCATGTTCTATCCATTTAGGAACAACCCTGTTTGGTTTTAATATAGCAATAGTATAGTTATCCAAAACTTTAGCCTCTCGGAAATCAATTTGGACGCTTCTTGTAGTTGCTGTATTGTTCTTTTGATTGTAAAGCTGTTCCATGAGATATTTGAACCAAAGGAATGTATATTTTTTGGTTCTACGGATAGCTTCATCAAGATCTGCTTGGTCTTTCACCTTATCAAGTTCTTCCTGTGCAGCCTTTTGTTTAGTGCTAAACTGGTCACGAGAAGGTCTGTCGGTATATGATGATGTATCACTACCCGTATTATCTCGTTCCTGTGAGAAACGATTGGTATTGACATTGTTATCAAAAAATTCACCTTTTTGTTCTGAGGCAGCAGAAGACTGACCAAAAACCTCTCCATCAATGCTTCCTGACTTACTGCTATGTGGTCGTTGAACAGGTGCATTTTTTTGGTGATTCCACTTTTCTTGCAAACGATCTGTATATGACTTCCTCACCTCTGAAGAATCATCAGTATAAACATCACTTCCAGAATCGCTGCTTTCTGAACGAACATCAACAGTTTTTGTACCACTCGAAGGGGTAACATTTCTTTGATGTGTACCTCCAAAGTCACTACGACGTTTTCTTTCTGTTGGGCTTTGTCCCTCTTCTTCCTCTTCGTTTTGAGAATCTACAGCATTATTAACTCCAGCTATTGCTCCTGAAGCTTGTGAATACTGATTCTGCCGTTGCTCAATACCAAGATTTGCTTCTTGCTTCAGATCCTCAGGTAATGAGTTAACATCGTTCACATCTTCTGTGAAGACTTCTGCATTAACATTCTCATCGACTTCAATTCCGGCCCTGTCTGTTTCACTCAGTCGTGCAAGTAACTCTGTTGGAAGAGAACCACCTTCTTGTTGTTTGATGAAATCAACAAATGGACGTAAGAACAACTTGCGAAGGAAATTCTGATCAAAATTGCCTTTGACTTCAAGTTTTTCTATTATCCAATCTAATATCTCAATAAACATGGAGCCTTTCCATGAATCAACATACCACAATGCCGATGCTTCCTCGCTATAGATTTCAAGGTCAGTAACGATATTGTCATTATAAGAATAAATAATGCTCTCACATTTACAAATGTCCGCTCTATTCAACTTTTCCAAGTAGGCATCGTACAACTCTTCCCAATTGTCCTTTCCTGTCTTGTATGCTAAGTATAATAGTCGCTTAGAAATCTCACGAACGGCATCCACGTCTTTATGAAATTCACCTGCCTTCTGCTTGGTAAAATCGTTATTTGTTAGAATTTTGATTCCCAAGATTTTACAAAGCTTCACATAATCATCCTTAAACTCTGGCATATATGAAGGATTGCACACGAAAGCATTTCCTCCAAAATTGCCTCTTAGAGTTTCATTGCCCCATTCCAATGCGACAAGGGTATTTAGCGGAACCCATTTTTTTGCTCCATTAAACCAGTTTGCGCTCTGAATATATCTATCAATTGCGGATTTATTGCGCTGCAAAGTCTCATCCTTGGTTTCAACGAACCATCTTATCACCTCACGTCGATAATCATGTGTGTCAAGAGCCAAGTATTCCAAACAGTCAAGAAGATAAAGTCTTCCCCTAAGACCGATTCTTTCTACCCAATTTGGCAATTCTATCGCTGGAAGTTTCGCACCACCATCCTTCAATTTAAGTACAATTTTCTGGAGTTGTGAATTTCTGTAATCATAAACCTCCATCGGTTTCTTCATACCCTGTGATGTCGGAATACAAGCAATATTCCTTAAATTTTCTTCCGTTATGATATCTTTCAAATAGCGGTCTTTATCCAGAGCATAATTGCCCCAAAAATATAGGGCAAACTTTTCATTCTGAAGGAGCTTCAAATTATGTATGCCGAAGCCATCTCTGACTCCCATACAATACACAAACATCCACTTAATGCCATTATCGCAGAAATCATCATATTTTTCACTTACAAAATCTAATTCCGTGATACCATTTGCCATGTATTGACATTCAGGTATATACACGGTACTAAGGTATTGTCCAAAACTATTGATAAACTGTCCAGTCGAAGTGTACAGTTTTATATTACCCAATTCTCTAAGTATTTCCGTAACTCCAACAGAGTCTGTACTATATGCCGATGCTATTTCTCCAATTATTCGGTAATGTGCCTCAGACTGAGCATAATAATCCTGATGTTTTGCAAAATATTGCAATTTAAGCTTACGTAATTGGGTTGCATTCTCACATTTTACATCATAGCTGTCAGCGATAGAAACAATAAGCTTGATGACATTTCTTCGTTGATTGTCATCTTCAAGACAAGCTGTGATATATTCTTCCGAAACCAGATTGTTTATTTCAACGTCTGGGAACGGATTAACAGTAACATCATAGTACTTTCCTGAAACGACAACATCCTTTGGAGTCCTAAAAATACCATCGTTACATTTAAGATGTAGATTATTCAGGCATTTCCTGATATTATCATCTTTATCTGAAAGCTTTTGCTTAATGATATCTGCATATTTCGCTAAAATACCAACAATCTGAATGCTTTGGTATTTTGCAAGATTTGGCAAAACATTCTTAAAAATTATATCTTTGTATTCAACAGTAACTTTGAGCGTCTTAAATAGGGATGTCCAATCTCTATCAATACCATCTTCTTTATATAATGGTGATACGAACTGCGGGGAATCAACATTCTCTGAGATAAACTGTTCGAGGCCACTTATTCCAGAATACAGGTCAGAAATAAACATCTTGGAGGGAACATCGTAGGTAGCTACGACACCATCATCATTCCTGTAAAGCATCGGAAGGATATTGAGCTTGGCTTTATTATCCTTGCTTTCTTTGCTATCGCATACCCAACGCCAGAATTTAACGTTACGTTCCTCATTCTCCAGATAAGGCTTTACTTCTTTTATTATGTTATCTTTAACTATATAATTATAGAATCCATCTTCGTCAATTTCTACATTTTCAAGTTTGTCGATAAAGTATCTTTTATCCTTCTCGCTTAAAATATAATCCGGATGAATAGAATCAAGGATGGTAATTGGCACTAAATCATTGGATATAATTTCAGCAAGCAGTTCAGATGGGAGATAATGATTATCGGAGCGTTCGGCCAACACTCCATCTTCATTTATTGGTGATGAAATGTAAATAGGCATTTCTTTCACATTCTCCAAATCATTATCTGACAGTTCGTTATGAACATCTGCTATATATCTGTGAAATGCAAGATTATTATCCCTATCGTTAAGGTTTGTTTTTACCCTGTCAAGGTGATTTAGGAGGTGAGCACGAAGATAGTGAATCTTATTAAATATCCTCAGTCCCAAATTTTCAAAGAATCTACAGCGTTCAGACCCGTCAAACAAATCCACATAGTAGTCGTCACACAAAGTCATTGTCGAACGATTAAACCATGGCTGATTATATAATTCAAGCGCAGCTGGACTTGGAAGGTACACTTTTCCTCCGTAGCTTTCGATAGCAACTAATTCATCTGAATCTTTACAAAGAATCGGAGTTTTCTTAAAGATATTATCTATCTGGCCATTCTTAAAAATCTCGGTTTGATGTTTAAATAGGAAATTGAGAAATTCCTTACTTATCTCTTTTGTTGTAATCATAGCAAACACATCATCCAAACGTGTTCGTAATGATTGATACATTCCAGAGATACTGAATTTCTGCACAATCTGTTTTGTGCTAAACAACGTCCTTAACTGAGTGGCTTCGTCATTGGATAGGCCTTCAAAGTAACAGTTGTTGATTGCAAGACAACATTCCTTTGGCATCCATACAGTTTGATTCATCCGTGACCAATCTTCATCTTGCCAGAATATCGTCTTTGTTATAGGCGCAAACAATTCGCTCGTACCATCAGTAGTAAGAACACAATAGTTCTGGCGCATTATAGGTGTCAGATTACTAACTACATCTTGAATATGTAGAAGGTAACGGTAAAAATCTATATTCGCCTCTTTGCTCTTAATCTTTCCTGCGATTACAGGAACTTTGGATTCACTAGCAATAAATGATTTGTAGCAATCATTTGCTGTAAGTTCCCTGATAGAGCACTTTGATGTGAGATAATGGCGTACCTTCTCCTCATCTTTCTCAAAATATTGTTCGTCAAGGAACTTTATCCAGGATTTATCTATCCACGAATGGTTAAACAGTTCAAAACCAACATCGTTTTTCTGATATACATCTTGATTTGTACGTACACAAGTGCCACTTTCTACAAACAAAGGATAATCTGACGGTAAATTAAGCATACTACCAGTAACAGAAAGAAAGTGGATAAATTTGACACTATTATCTTTCGCCGAAAACAGCTCTACATATCTCTGGAAATTATTAAAGATGTCCCTAACAAAAGTAAAATCATTAAATTGTTTAAATCGGCTCTTGTTGCTTTCCCATGTATTATAATTAGCTGAGAGTTGATTGCGTAGTTCAACATTCAACCTTGGCAAATCCTTTGAAAGGAAAGAAATATCATTTACATATTTATCGATGTCATAATAGATTGCAGCAGCTTTGTCTATTTTTCCATCCTCCATCAAGAATATCTTATAATCCCAATAGTTCATCATGTATCCACTTTCAAGCAAGAAGCCCAAAAACAAATAATCATGATTATCCTGTGCCAACCAATCACGGAAGTCATTCTCAAAACACAGTTGGGACAAGTCACTATCTCCAAAAGAGATACTACAGTCAAAATGACTAAGCAGTCTCACTAAATTATCGTTGCATCGAACAGACGGATGGGGAAGGCTACCAGTTGTATCAGAAAACTCATAAAGTTCTTCATCCGTCAGAATGGGATTGTCTGATGCTATAAAACCGATCTTATCATAAAGAGCATCTTCAAGTTTGACAAGATGATACTTTCCGTCACGTAGTGTAGGAATACAAGGAATTTCAACTATTCTTCTTGAAAAACCCTTTGTGAATAATTGAGCATATTTGTCTCTGCTGTCAAAATGAGGCAAGATATTGAACACAGAGTTCATATCATACTCATTCTCATTATGCAGGAACGAAACCCACCAATCAGCAAACTGAGAACCGCATTGTTCCATAATGCGGTCATTCCAGTTTACATCGTGAAGGCCACTTCGAGAACCATTAGGAACAAAGTCTGCATTAAACAGAAAACTAAAACCTAAACGTAATTCCGTCGGAAGATAGTTATAAACACGAGCATTCTCAACAGGAAGCAACTTGTTGCCATCTCTTCCTACAGCGAAGGAAATTCTGACACTATCAATATCCTTGAATTTCTCTGGTATCTTATCGCCAGAATTAATATTATCTTTTACCCAATCTTTAAGATCTTGTGGAACTGTATAACGATAATCTGTAACCGTCCACTTTGTATCATCCTTCTCTACGCTATGTTTTGTCTTGCCATCGACAATAACATCAACCTTGTAAACGTGAGGGATAAATAAAAGAATTTGATTATCACAGAACACTTTATCCAGTTGTTCTATATTCTTTCTTGCATCAGTCTTGTGACGTAATGCAAATTGAACACGCATTGGATATAATCGAACAGCGTTCTTCACTTCATCATCAAGTTCATTGATGCTTGTAGGAATAGGCATCAATGCCCAAGGACATTCGCCAAAAGATTTTTCTTCTGAATACTTTCTGTCAAAGCGCAGACTCCAGTCTCCTGATTTAAGATATACATACTCGTTGTTAACGAATACAGTCTTAAATCCTATACCCTTATAGCCAATGGTTTCTGTATTCTTTTTCTTCTCACCTTGGTTGATGGAACTAATACCAACAACATTTCGAAGATTAAAACAGGCACCAGAATGCATAAAGAACAAATAATGGTCCGAAAGAATAAACTTTACCTGAACATGTTCCCCATTATACGGATAGTCATTTGCATTCTGAAGCAACTCGTAAATATATGTGTGTTGTGCTCCAGTTACCTCATTAAATATCGTCTTCTGGAAATTATTGAAAAGCTCCAAATTACTACCAGATAGACGAAGACGAGCATCAAAGAGTCCTGCAAGGAATTTTGCATTGTCAATTTTCGAAACATTGCCATCAATTACAATTTGGCCAGAATCTGACAAGTGCCAGTTGAAAGAATAGAACACTCCGACCTCCAAAGATTTACCAGTGTATTCCACTTCCAAATCTTCTCCTAATGATGGTATGTTTATCAAGTCACCCTCACCGCCACGAATGTCAGTAAAACAAGTACTGCCATCAGTACGTTGTGTATAGCAACCTATAAGAAAATCGGAACCGATACGTTTTCTAATTCCTTGTTCGTTTATATTCATTTGGACATTTAATTCTTATTTGTAGTATTATTTATTCGATATTTGTCACAGTGACCAAGGCTTTTTGAATATCCACCTAACATGTACTGAATATTATATGTTTTCAACTGTTACATCGAACTTAATATCTTGATTTCTCTGCAGGTCAATCTCCGTATCATGGGTAATGGTGGCAGTGTCATAACGATGGAACTGGCCTGGGGCATTATAGATTGACCATCCATTCATCAGACCGCCATCTGGATAGATACTTAGACGCTTTCCTGCACATTCAAAGGACAAAACACGCCAGTGAGTCAGCGTATTCTTGGGCTGTGAGCATATGGGCAGGACTGTTCCTTCTATCTGCTCTTCATAGTCCAAGTCATCCTGCCAGCTCTTTGCAAGACTTCCAAGCCATTCATCTCGTCCTAGCTTTTTCTCAGTCGAAGTTATTTGTTTTGTGAATGATGATGGAAGGTTAGCTGTCATGCTGTCCCACTTACCGCTATCTGAGTCATACCTTTCCAGTTTGAACTCCATCGTGAATGGATTGCCGATTTCCTTGATGAAGTAACCAGCTGTCTGCAAAGTAAGAATCATCGAAAGGATGCTCTTCATGTGCTCATCCTGATAGCTCACACTGACTATTTCATCATTATGTGCCTTACAATGCTCAATGAAATGGTCAATCAGGTGGCCAGACTTGCTCCTGATTAGCTGACCCAATTCAGATGTCTTGATGATAGTTGTGTCATCATCGGTCAATTTGAATATCTTGGTTGTATTCTCCTCTACAGACGTATCTATGAAATCTGCGGTAGCCGCGATGTTATTGGTACGGATATAGTAAATAGTACCATTTCCCCATTTGTCATTTAGCGTGATATGATTGGGGTTGTTGGTAAAATACAGTCTTCCATCTACGTAGGCAAGTGGGAAGATGCCCTTATCTACATAAGGATTCTTGATATGCAGCACTTCGTTGGCCCATCCTTTGATGGAACGCACCATGTCACGAATTGGTTCTGTCATGCGATTATCAGAACACTCAGCTACACAGAAGGAAGTCAGCTGGCCATGAGGCGCAAAGTGATTCAGGAACTGTCCTCTCCAGCAGTGGTCAGTTCCTTCATATTCCCAGTTGTCATAATCGTCATCCACGAACAATATAGTCTCATTCTGTGAAGTGACAAATGCACGTTGCATCTTAGCCAATGAGGTCTCTGTAACGGTATCTCCAAACACTTCTTTAACAGGATCTGGTAATACCTTACGTGCTGCTCTTTCTTCTTCAATCCAAGCTTTAGCTGCCTGAATATCTATTCGATTAACGTAGTGGAGCGTAAACTTATCTATCAATGCTTCCTTATTTCCAGACTTCTCGGCAGCCTCTAAGATTGAACGCGAACGTTCAATCACAGATTTCAGCATGTCCATTGCTGCTAACTGATTCGAGTAGCCTGAACCACCCGGATTAGCATCAAAAATACAGATATGACCATTGGGGGTAATTGTAAAATCAAGGTCTGTACGCTCTACGTTCAGTTCTTCGGCAAGTCCTCGTGCAAACAGAAGTCCGAGGGTAATCAGCAGATTTTCCTCTTCACTGCGACCGTTAATCCAATCTTTCTTAAAATGACGGATTCTTATCTCCGTATAGTCTGTTTGGATGGTATCTCCAAGCACAACGTTACGCTTGATAAATTCTCTGCTGTTACAGCCCATACAATAGTTAGGTTTGTTTCCTTTCTTTATTAGAGAGAAGTGGAAATTTTCCTTATCATCGTCTTTCGACGGTATGGTGTTCATCTCTAACGGCAATTTGTCTGGGTCACTTGAAGATGCAGCTGGCCAGCTCTCCAGAACAGTCTTACCACATTTCGTACAATGACAGTAGCCAAAGCCCGTACCTTCATTGTAGTACAGAATCTGACCATTTCCACTTTCACGGCTGCTGCGAGAGTCAAACAAGTGTGGTTCAATTCTGTCTTGCTTCCATTCGTCAGCACCAATGAGCTGGGCACTTACACGGGTATAGACATTATTGTCCAATATGCGGTTAGCCGACTCGTTCATATCTGGAATAAACTCAGCTGGTTGTAGCAAGTCCAGTTCTGTACTTGCACTAACACGCCATTTCTCCAAGTTCTCCAGTTCGTCTTTGGTGTCAATAACAACTTGCTCCCTGTTAAAGTAGAGCTTCTTAAAGGTCACTTCCGGCTTGAAGAAATTGGTATATCTGATACCGCGAACGATACGTACCGTTCCATCACGGGCAATAGGATTGCCTGGAGCATACTGTGAAAGGGCTGTCCTTAATGGATAAGATGGATTGGACACCGTTATCAACGAATACGTGTTCTGCGATGACGAGTTGATGTCAAACTCAATCACATTAACCGGCATATTTGCATTTGGAGTGAAACGGTGTGTTGCCCAGTAAGAAAGCAGACGAGCAGCCAGAGGCTCAATGAACTTCATTTCAAAGAATGCCTGTTGCCTTGGACTCTTCGCCTTTCTGTAAGGTTCTGCATAGTCTTGAATACGCAATTCCAATTCAGCATAGCAGTTCTCGTTCATTTCACGAGCTTTTGCCACAACACTCTGTGGAGTGCGGCTGCTAAAGATGGTTCCATTCAATAATATTCGTAGCTTCCTTCTTAGCTTATCATCCAGAGCTTCGCTACACTTGATATTGAAAGTCTCATAAGGTGTTCCCGTCTCGTCACCAAGTCCATCGAGAGGGCTTACTGGCGAGTGATCTACCTTTCTTTTAATCTTGAAGTGATTGCTATTACCGTCAGGAACAATCTCATAATTGGTGTAATAGCTGATTACCTGTTCGTTGACGCTTCCACCTGCCATTCCAAACACTCCAAACTCCCTTATAAGGAAAGAGTTAATGTGTCTCTGAATGACCTGTGCACTATTCAAGTCAACAGTCGGAGTGCTTGTCGTGCGTAGAATAACATTCTCCATCGGATTTAAAAGAGTCCTGATACCAACGGCATCAGATCCGCAAAGAGTAACACAAGCACTACGAACCTGTCCGCGTCGGCCACTTCGTCCGGCTCTCTGCTTATAGTTGGAAGGCATCGGTGGAACAGATGTCATCATAACTAATTCGAGGTCGCCAAGGTCAACACCCATTTCCATGGTGGTAGAACATGCCAGGATATTGATGCAGTGGTCTTTGAAGTCCTCCTGCACTTGTCGGCTCACCATCTTATCTACCTGAGCGGTATGCTCCGCTTGTATGAACAAATCGGGGAACTGGTGAATTTGAAGCAAACGGTCTGCATACGTACCGTTCGTTCCCCAAAGCTTGTTGTCCCAGAATATCTTCCTGTTATTCTGAGCCCACGATTCTATTTCATCATCCGTTGGATTCGGATTGCGGCTGTGATTGTGATATGGGAATGGAGTCCACTTCTCATGATACTTTTCATCCAGCGATACAGGCTCACCACCAATGATATAGGGAGAATACTTATGGAAAGTAATGTCAACAGGGCGTAACCATTCTACATGATGAGTATCACTACCAGTATTGGCATCACACAAATACACATCATCGTAAAGCTTGAAGCCAAGCTTTGCAAGATTTAGACGGTAGGGAGTAAAATGAACATCATTGATGACTTCATCTTTGTCCTTCACTTGCTGCCTGACCTCTGCATCATAATGTAATCCATGCTCCAGAAGCTCATATTTCAGGGTCAACTCGTTCCACATACAATCAATGACATCCTGTATATCTTGCTTGTAACTGCTGATTGCATTTGCTACCGTAATATGCTTGTCATTAGCCACAAGTTTTGCCACCAATCGAATGATACGGTTTCTATTTGCACTCTTATCCTTGATAACAGGCTTATGAACAGGACGACGCATCTCCTTCTTTGTCGCAAATCTAACACACTGGAAGATGTCAACTTCGTCTTTCTCATCCATAGTCAAGAATACACACTCACTCTGTCGTGCCGTGTAATCGAGGAACAACTGCATAAGGGAGAACCAGTCTTTCTTGGTAATCTGGTTTTCTGGAGCCAACTTTCCATTGAATACCTCGACCGCATCAGGTAGTTTCTGAGTTAATGCTGGCTGCAAATCGGCATAGTATGACGTGAACAATCCCATCGTTTCAGGGCTGGTTCCTGACAAGCTTCGGTGGGACAGATAATCGACCATGATGGAAAGAATATACTTTCTCTTTAGCTCTGGTCTGATGTTTCCTTCATCATCGAGTTCCGGGCTTAATTCGGAACGCTCTGCAAATTGCTGGCAGAACGTATCAGCCAGACGGTCTTGTAATAGCAAATCCAAAATATCCTGCCACGTCAGATAGTTGTTGGGCTTCAGTTCTGCCAATAGTTTGTCAATGGCAGCCTGGTCATCACCCTCCAGAATGTCGAGGTTCTTTACAGCCGCCTTATGCTCTGGGCTTGTTCTGTGAGTCGAATCGTAGATGCCCTCAAAATACTTGGTGGCTTCTTCCTTGGTCATGCTGCCAGCAGTTGCCATGCGGCACAACTCATGGAAGATGGTTCCATACACCCACAGGCGTTCCTCTTCCAGATTCTGCTTGATTGTAGAACGAGCTGCCATCTGACGGCTATCGACAAAGCTGATGTACTGTTGTCCCTTGTGCAAGAATATCTTCTTTTCATCCTTAGGCTTAGCCTCAGTCATCAAGTCGAGGGTAGAAGGTGCAATAAGCCTTGAAACGAAGTCTGGAGCAACCCTGAACTTCTGAAGCTTTTTTGCATCCTCTTCATCCAACTGTATCTGGTCAGGATTGTCATCATCCTGTTTAGACTGTTTGGTAAGTTTGGTTCCGCAATAAGGACACTGGCATTGAGTGTTGGCTATGACATGCCATCCGTGTCCAGCAGGATTAGATGCCGTGACATTCAGCATCCTGTTTCCTTTTATTATATATGGAGCATTGTTGTCGAACTCTGTATCAGTCCTGTTTGATGTGCCGAAAACATAATAGGTCTTTCCTGTTTCCTCAGTCTCGTCAAGGTCGAACATATCACTATCATCCATTGTGATAGGCTGATAAGCGATACCGTCGTCTAACTTTAATTCTTCAGCAATAGCAACATATTCTCCACAGTGCTTACAACGGCTCATTTCAAGCAACGGTGCAGCATCTGGGGTGTCATCAGGCATGTTCTCCGTATATATTTTGAAACTGCCGTCTTCCTTGTAATGTGGATCTGATATATCGACAAACAAACCGTGGTTTGGCACACGATAGAAGTAGTGAACCTTCACACGCAAGTCTTCCAGTCCTTCATCTTCCGCAGTTTGGCACATTGCATCCAGTCGGTCAAGTTTCTCTTCAATAGTATTTCCATCAGGGATTAATTCATCCAGTCGCAGATACCCGTCTTTGTTTTCATTCATCAGTCGAAGCCAATACTCTTTATCAGCTTCAGGCAATGTGGACAGTCCCTTACGTTTACCATCCACATAGCGTACCTGGTTCACCTGTAATCCTGTTATGTCAGCGATGAAGTGCCTCAGTTCCTCTTTGGCTTGTTCATCACCACTCTTACCAATGGTGGCAGATGACGTAGCAAAACGAACATCGTTGGTGGTCACGCCGTATGCCATCAGCACACGTCTGATAAGCATGGCAATCTCAGCGGCTCCAGCACCTGTATAGGTGTGTGTTTCATCAAGAGCAATCCAACGGAGTGTCTTCTTGTCTTCCTTGATAAGGTTCCTGTCCTTTTCTCTTAACAAAATATACTCCAACATGGTAGGATTGGTCAGCAAGATATTGGCAGGATGCTGACGCAATTCCTCTCTGGTAGCAATTACATGAGGATATTTAGTCTCAATGATGTTACCATCCTTATCACGGGTAATACCCTTGATGGCATCCACTTTCCTCATTACCTTCTTATAGTTGAAGTCCTCTGGTGAGGGTATGCACTGTGGCATATCACCATTATACACAGCGAATTTCAGTTCTGTGCCAGCTAAAAGCTTCTCCATACGAGCCTTCTGGTCTTCCATCAAGGCATTGAGGGGATAGAGGAAGATGGCTTGTACCTCTTCTGCGACATAGTTGTCTATCAAGTCCTGAACAAGAGGAAGCATAAAACACTCCGTCTTACCAGAACCTGTACCAGTCGTAACCACAATACTCATGTTCTTACCATCAGGCGTTTTCTCCTTCAACAACGTCTTCCAGCATTGATACTGATGCTCATATGGGAGGTATGACTCTCCGGGGGGAAGAGTTTTCTTCCATAGAGAACCGAGCATTTCTTCTGCTTCAGGTGCATGTTCTGGATAAACGGTCTCATAGTTGTTCATGCACTGTACCAATGGCATCGCATCTTTGGGAGCAAATACCTCTGGTATAAGTTTTGTCAACTGACTGATATAACCCTTCTGGCTTTCGTTTCGTGCTTCACCACACCACATAGCCGACAGTGTTTTCTCTACTGCCGTCTTATTCTTTCGGTATAGCTCTGCAAATCTAAACTTCTGCTTCATATATTGTGGTACTTTTTATTCTGTTATAACTACGACTTTGCTCATCTCAATGAATTTGAATCTGCATTCATCATACAGTTTCAAGAAATCCCGCATCTCTAAGTTGCCCAGTGCATCGCCATCATTCTTAATGAGTTTGAGAGCTTTGTCTGCTATGTCCTCCACCTTTGGATAGACATCGAAGTTCCAGTATCTTCTCAGGAAATTCTTCAGATGCATCTGCTCACGCTCATCAGAACATTTAGGCGTTCTGCCAAAGAACTCTATGACCTTTGTTTGCAATTTGTCACGCTCTTCATCTGAAGTAGAAAAAGAAGCTATTTCTGATTTCCACAGTTCTCGTGGAAGTAACATCCAGTCAAAGTGAAACTGCATGGCAAAACTATAAAGGTTTGCTATGTCAACATCATTAAGCTGATAGTCTCTTTTCTTTAAGAGAGGTAGGAATATATCCTTAATCTGGCTCCTTCCTGCAATGACCTTGATTAAAGGAGTAAACAGGAAGAAATATGCCTTGTGCTCAGCTACAGTTTCGAAACAATCCAAAGGAGCAATTTCTTCACTTTGAGTGTTATCGTCACCCCAGTCATCATCGCCCCAGTCATCATCGTCATTCGTGATGATGGTAGGGCAGCAGTAATGACGAGGCGAATCATCATCCTTCAAGCTCTGAAATACTATTCCAGGTTCCTTCAGTTCACTTGGATTTTCCACAGGATATGGATTCTCCTTGTAGTTCCAGGCATATAGGTTGGAAGGACGGTCTTCTGCTTTAGTGACATATATCTTCAGGTATTCAAGAGGAATATCCTTTGTAAGCTTCCTAGCCGAATACTCTGCAAGATAATTACTCATTGCGACACCTGTCTGATTGAAAGTGGGGAAGTTGTAGTACACTGTACTTCTCCGCTTAACCTGATATTCCTTTACGCCGTTCTCAGAAAAGTCACGCACAGAGAACTGTTCACAGTCTATGAGCGGTATATGAATATCTTCGTCCTTATCATGGTAGCTGATTACTCTGCTCTCTTCATCGGTACTGCGCTTCTGTGAGAGCTCTTTTACAATGACGGGACGATATACTTCAACCAGAATCTTTGCTTTCTTAGAACCGATCTCCAATTGTTTGGTGTCCGGCTCTTTCTCATCCAGAAGCTTATGGAAATCATCTTGTATATCCTCAACGCCTTCCAAGGCTGTACAAATGCGCTGATGCTCAAAGTCACGCCAAATAGGAGGTTGTTCAGCATTCTCTGGTGCAAAAGGAACATAATAGACCTGTGGTTTGAAGACAATGCCCTTAACTGTCACACGCAGACGGATAGCCCCCTGTTGTGGCTCTTCCTTGTTCCAGTCCACGTAACGGCCATTCTTCAGCCATTCCAGATCATAGTCTGTTACAGGCTCACTTTCCTTTGTCTGACCTGATGGATAGTGACGAACCTCTAAACCGTTTCTGCCAAATAGGACTGGCATTTGTGGGTCTTCCTGGTACTCGTCTTCGTCATATTCTGCATCGATATATTTATAGAGGACATACAGGTTTTCCCTATACTTGATTGTCTTCAAGTATTTCTTAGTTACGACCTGATAAAGGCCATTGCGATTGAAGAAAGGTGGCTCAACCTCTTTATCATTACTGTCTGCAATGATTACCTTATCATTGATGGGACACCAACAGTAGTCTTCACTTGTATCTTCACCATTACGGTAGTGAGCATAGACTACGGGCAAGTCACTATACTCCTCGGTCAAATGGTAGGCCGATGAGAAGATGACAACTGTGGGACGTTGCGAGTTGCGACGGTCAGAGAAAACGTTTGATTTCTTTGGCAGGGCATAGACCTGAATGTAGTCTTTAACCTCCAACACCTGTACAACACGACTCTGGTCATCATATTTCATCACAATCTCCACCTTGTCAAACCTGTTGACTGGGACATTCACGTAGATGTTCTCGTCTGCTTTGTTGACCGATAGGAATCCTGTAGTTTCACTACCTGTATTGTCATACTTGAACAGAGGTTCATCTCCTTTCCCTTCCTTCTGAATGTACTGGTTTCCATTCTTAAAGCGAAGGTAGAAATAAATGCGTCCGATATTCTCTGGATGCTCAATGCCCCATTCAGGTTGGCGAAGTCTGTCAAAGCCGATATATTGCTTCTTGCCACCACCTATTACTTCGGGCTTCAGCTTAACCTTCAGATGACGGGCCATCTGGTTTCGGCTGGCAGAATAGCTGATAATCCATTCAAAATCGAACTTATTCTTCTTGGCCAATTTATCGGCTTCCTCTATTCGATGTATCAACTGAGGAATATATGTATTCTCATTCCTGATGTCAGACTTGGCAAAAGGTAAGTTGCGATGACCATGATCGTCTTTCTCCAGAATACACTTTAGGTATTCATACAGACTGTGCTGACGTGCAATTGACTCTTGGAATGCAACGGCACGATTCCTGTCTTTCAGGTCATCCAAGTCTATATCTTCGCCATGGAATATCTTACAGAGTAGAAAAAGAAGCTTGTCGTTTTCGTCACGTTTCAACTCTGCCTGAACAGCCAATCCTCCTAACACTTGCAGTGACTCCAGCCAGCGATAGGATGTCTTGTCTGGATTCTTCGAAGCATTATAGACATAGGTATTCTTGTCTATCTTTGCCAATTCATAGATTTTCTCTAACTCCTTGCTGGAAAGCGCAAGAATCTTGTTCTCGTCGGAGGTATCTACTCCCTTGTAGAAGCGTTTGTACCACTCAGCGAGATATATCACTACTATAACGGCAAATTCCTCCGTCAGCAGGTGGTCATGTTTTCCTGCATGGGAGGAGATACTATTATTGATGGCTGATTCAAGAGTATAGAACTCTTCAAGAGATAGTCGAAGTTCCCACACATAGGGTCTGCCTCGAAGTATTCCCTGCCGGAATTGTTCTCCCCTATGAACCAGGCATTGTAGTAATTGTATGTCTTCTTGCGTTTTCAGCATACTCATTCGTTATATTTTATACCTTTGTAATGGTCTTTAAGTTCCTTCAGCGACATGCATTTTCCTTGACCTTCCACTCTATGAATCATGGAATGGCAGTTTGAGCACAAAGGAATAAGGTCTTTGGTAGGGTCAACCTTGTGAACGCCTTCGTAGGTGTGGTGAGGATTCACATGGTGTATTTCGATATAGCCTTCTCCGATGTCACCGTATGCTTTACCAAAGTCGAAACCGCAACAAATGCAGTGAATATGACCGCCCCATAGATGCTTATAGTATTCTATGCACTTGTGTCTCAACTCAGGATTGCGTTCCTTCTTGGTAAGATTGTACTGATGTTCCAATCCCTCAGAATCGGGGGCATAGTCCGCATCATTATGTTCGATTGTTGGCTCAGATTTATCATCAACAGGAGAGTGAACTGTTACATCCTCTCCTGGCACCAGAATGGGTGAACTTTCATTATGCAATGATTTTACAAACAACCTATACCACTTCAGGACTTCCGTGTAACGAGGCTCCTCTTGCTTATCGATGTTCTTCAACACCGTATGAGCTTTAATCTTCTTGCGTAAGGATTCTATCTCGTTCTCATCCTGAATGTCATAGATAGACGCATACCCCGTTCCAAAGTATTCATTGAGCGTAGATGGCAGCACATCTTCAGCCGTCTCTTGAATGATACGTACTTCGTCGCTGTCACCGTCAAATTTATCCATCAGATAGTTATAAAAACGCTGATGAAGCTGCTCATTATTATATATGGTGTTGTTTGTCATCATCTCTTTGTATTATGAATTTTCATCTACTATGCTTTCAGAAGCATCCATTAGCATTTCTATTTCAGGAACTACCTCGAAAACCTCTTCCACCTTTTCTGCAATAATACGGAAAGTCTCATCTGTCTTGAAATGGGGAACAGATGGAAGCCTGACGACACGTTCATTATCGTCGATAGTTTGACTTCCCTCAAATTTCTGAAGGAGTACTTGCGCATATTGCTTGGAGTGAGCGACCAATGAGAATATCGTATCGTGATGTTGGCAGAACCCTATCCAGAATGTGCATTGCTGACGCTCTTGCTTCAGCCACACTTCATTACCAAAGGAGTCTCCGTATTGCTTGTACATATCAAGCTGACTCAAATTGTCATAGCTGAAACCGTAACTTGTTGCTACTTTATATGCAATAGCAGCTCTTTCGGTATCTAACGCAACCTTGTCAGACCAATTCCTTGGTACGGCGAACATGATGTGTCCTTCATACCAATACACGCGAAATACTTTTCGGCATTGCTCTTCCTTCATCGCAATCCAATCATATAGCCTTACGTCATACCGCAATCTGTTAATGGCCATCTGACAATGCTCTTCTTGTAAAGGTGTTGCTCCAGACCAAGCGGTGAAAGCATTGGCATTGTTGATAAAATCCTTCAACATGGATTTTGCTTCAATATCATTCTTCGCTTTAACTACAATCTCTGAAAACATAGTTCTCACAGGAACACTGGAAGCCAGGATATTCTTCAAATACTTGTTAGTCTCGGCTCTTTCCGTCACATATAGTTCATTCAACTCTGCCCATGTACAGAAGTGGCTGACTATTGCACGAATCATGAGATGATTTTCTCTGTATGTTGGCGAAATGCCAGTTTCGTCAAACATATCCCTAACAAGAAGATAAGCAGAACGGAATTCTTCAACATTCATATCTTGGTGATAGAAGAACATAACCATTCCTTTGAAGAAAGGATGGACTTCAGCTTCAACAAGTATGTCATTCCATGTCTCGTCAGTTGAAATGAGTGCTGCTTTGCTAACCTCTTCAATGAGTGCGCGGTTTTCTCGTTCCTGAATGTTGTCGTCTCTCCATTGAGACAGGGCTGCATAGAAGCTTTCGCCTTCTGCAGAACGTCTGGCTGTATTTCTGATGACAGCTGAGAATTTGCGAATTAAAGATGATACAGGAGTCAAACTGTCTATATTCGTGTTCTCAATGACATTCCAAACCACTCGCATCCATTGATTGAATGTATTGGTGTCGAAATCTTTGTAGGCATCGATAAATTCTACGACGGCACCAAAAACTATCAACTTTATATGAGTCATCTTCGACGCATTGCTGCTATAGAAATCATCACCACTGTCTGGCGAGGGCTTCTCCCATGATGGCAACATCTGTTTGAAGATAGCACGTCTGTCATCCTTGTAATCATATTCATAGAACACGTCTAACACCTTGTCGAGGGTCTTGATATATTCTGGATGTTGCTGAAGCAAACGCTCGAACTCTTGGAAACCGAGATATTCGTTGCTTTCGCTTGAACTTTCCGCATCGGTGTATAGCTTTCTAAGTGTCGCATCTTGGCGTATGTCTCTGTCAGAAACAATATCCTTGGTGGCGATAATATACTTACAGGCAAAGAAGCGGGTAAAGAAGTTCATGTATGCGGCATCGAAATTATCGGTTCCCTTCTTCCAGAAAATGTCGATCCATTTGGCATCCAGTTTGACGGAGAAATTAAAATGAAACTCCACCTTCTCCTCGCTATTCTTTCTGTAGAGCGGCACCAACTGCTTGTATGGCTCGTATGAAGCATTAGCTACAAAGTTAGTCAGATCGGCCTTGAAGTTCTCGAAAGGACTGAGTTGAAGCCCACGAGCATTCATCTTGATATATAACTCTTCCGACAGGTTGAAGTAGCCTAATGACTTAACGTAGAACTGGAGGTTTGGCAGTTTCGTGTACAAATCATGACGCTCTTGCTGTATGTATCTCTCATGTATGGCATCAAGCATTGTTTGCATTGCGCTAATGGTACTGTCTCGGTCGAAAGATTTAAAGTACCACTTTGCCTTGCGAATAGCCTGTGATGGAGTTTGTCCGTCAAGATTTACTCTATATGATGAAAGTTTATTGCAGAATACTGTAGCTGTGGAGCGTGTTTCATAGACGAAACGACTGAGTGCATCTCGTATTTCTTTGTCAGCTTCATCTTCTTCGTTCAATTCAGCATTAGCGATATACCAATTCACTAAGAAGAGTGTCGTCATGCGCTGCTGACCGTCCAGCAGTTCCATGACGTATTCGTCATTGTAGGGGCGGATGATACCGTAGATGAAGTTCAAGTCAAACACCTCGTCAGTTGTAAAATTGACAAACATTTCATTCAGCAACGTGTTACGTACATAGGTACAAACACCGTCTTGACGACCCTGTGCATAGGGGCGTTGAATCTTTGGAATGACTATCTTACTGATCTTGGCTTTAGTATCCTTGGTGAGGTCAAGATCTTTTTTGTAGATGTCAACAAACGTATATCTCACGCTCATACAAATTCCTCCTTTTCGCTAAGATAATTCGTAATAATGTCGTACACATACTGATGGTAGGCTTCCATATCTTCCTGCGTCCACAAAGAACGGTTTGTGCCTTTCTTGTCAAAGAACTTTGCAAAAATGTACTGCGTAGCGACAGGAACAAATACTCCTTGCTTGATGCGCTCAATGATAATTCTGCGCTTGGTACAGAAAAGGCTATTGCCGTATGACCTGTTTGTTTCGGCATCAAGTAGAGTCAGATTACCTATGGAGTTTTTGATTTCGGCATCTGCTTCCACCTCCTGTGCATTCTTTTTCAATATATTGATAGCTTCGTCAAGGCCCTTCTCTTCCAGCTTCTGGGTAACAAGTGCCTTTTCTTCATCAGAAAGTTCTTCGCTACGGTCATCCATAGCTGTTCTGATCCATTCTTCTTTGTCGGCATCACGCTTTAAGGCATTGGTGTGGAACGAGTCCACATGCTCTATGTCCCAGTTCTGTGCGCTTAATACATCAAATGGGAACTTATAAACATCTGACTCCGATGCCAGCAGTCTGTTCTGCTCGTTTAGCAGATGGATATTCAGTGTCAGCAGTATCTTATAGATATTGTCGTGTTCCTTATATTCATTTAGAATACGACGTTTCTCTGTATCTACCTTCACGCCGCGAAGATGATAGGAGATACGTGACTTTAGATAATCCACGAACTCCTCCCTGCAAGCGGTCTCGCTCATCTGGTCGAAGAACAGCACCAAACGGCACAGGTCTTCTCCGCATTGGCTCAGAAGACCTATATAATTATAGGTTGTAGGTGAGCAGAACCAGTCATCCAACGTGCGGAACAGTTCCATCACTTCACGCCATGCCTCTGCTACCTCATGCTGTAGTTCTTCTCCCAACTTACCCTCGAATCGGTTGTAGTAGAAGCGGAATATCTCGCTTTGACGGGTGTCCTGAAGTTTTTCGTCAATCTCTTTGAGTTTGTCTTCCCATTCCTCTTCAGCCACATCTTTGAGCATCTGCTTTTTATAGATGAGATTGAAAAGGAGATCTATTCGATTGGGCATGTCAGAACCTTTCTTCTGTAAAAAATACCAGAAGTTATTGGCATGAAGTGTATTCTCAATAAACTCCCACTCCAAAGCCAGTTCAGATTGTTTGATATATTTGTCACCATCAGTGAAATTGCGTCGCAATAAGAACAGACCCTTTATCAGTTCGGCATCCGTAAGACGTATCTTGCCTGTATTGATTTTTTGAAACTCTTTGATGTCGCTCTTTTCCTTCTCTTCTGCAATCTCATACCACAACACCTGTACCGAGCCTCCTTTGGTATCGGTCATTCCATTAAGAAGTTTGAAGAAAGAAGTACGGATGTTGTCAAGACTGCCCCCCAGCTGATAGCGTTTGTTGATGGCTTTACCATCGGTCATTATCCACTCGCCAATGTATTTGAAAGCATTAGCCATATGGAAGAAGTCAACATTCTGCTTGGATTCTTCTTCCAGCCCTTCATTGATTTTCTTCTCAGTCAGACTCTCTAAGAATGCTGCCGACCCTTCGCGTGTGGCATAGCTGATGTGATAGAGTTCTTTGCCATCTTCTTCTTCCTTCAATTATTTTCATCCCAGCCTTTCTGGTCTAAAAGGTATTTGTAAAGCAGATATATGGTGGTCAACCGTTGCTGACCATCGATGATTTCCCATACACCATGCTCTGCAATTTGTTCGTTGTAGTCATTGCCAAAGATAGAGCGAAGACGATGTTCGTCTGTAATCGGTCTGGCTATGATGGGCTGAAGGCAGTAAAACTGGTCTTGTTTCTTGTCTTGTCCCTCGTTGGCATAGTCGTTAGCAAAGCACAGGAGGTCACGAAGCAAGTCACCCACCTGCTTCTCTGTCCACCTGTAACCTCGTTGGTAGGATGGTATGAAAAAATATCGTCCATCAAGGAGTTCGCCTATGGCATATTGGTATATAGTATTGTCCATTTTCTATATCTCTATCATGATTGATACAATCTCGCTTCTATTTTGTTACTCCATTGGCTTAATAGCACTTTCGATAAAATCTATTTCATCATCTGATAGCTTATATTTCTTGTAAAGCTGTTTGTCAATGTCTGAGATAGATTGATTCCAATCAATATCAGATATAACTGTGAAGTTTTGTATAGGAATATATGCCCATACTGAAGGTGGGTTATCTTGGGTTTTCTTTAAAATGCCCAAAAGGCATCTAAGCAATTTCGTTTTTAGGTACTTTGAACAATTAATGGCTTCTTCCTCGTTGTCAAAAGCCCCAATACTTATAAAGGTAGATGTGGCAGAGTCTCCAGGTCTTCCTATCTCGGATTTGCTTAATGTCTCGCCAAACAGACCACTTCCATTTGCTTTAGGCACAAATACCTTATACTTTTCGATATTATTATTCTTCGGATATCTTGGCGACATATAAAGCCTCTCTACGTATCTCCATTCGCGTTTGGCACCAATAAGTCCCAAAAGATGATAATATTTGCTTTTATCTTCAACATCTTCTTTGAACACATAAGGAAGAGCTTCAAAAGTTGAACTTTTAAGTTCATATTCCTCATTAGGTCCAAGTACTGTCACATTGCTTCTTTTGATTTGAATGAAAGCAAGTCTATCGTCTTTAGAATTTGGGTAAGCTTTCAAAAATTCGTCATTGAACTTCAAATCAGAACGACCTCCGAACATAATTGCTGTTAAATTTGCACTTTGATCCTCAGTGAATTTTGAAGCAATTTGGTTCAAATTTTCATCAGGAATAAATTGTCCAATAGGGCCAAAAATATCTCCGGCATTTCGGTACATAATAGCAACACCTCCCTTTATGTCAACATTAGGAAAGCATTGTGAAGAGTCTTGGGTAAAATAGACAACCTTTAGATGTTCGTCATCAAGCATTTTCTTATTCCATTCAGGAGGTGTTAGACCCGCATTAAACAGAAAACGGGCAGGTGTAATAAACGAATAAATATCAGCCAGTTTCTCTGCCGAATTATAGAAATAGTGATATATCGGTGTCTGCCTATTGTTCACGTCAGACGTAATCATATACGGTGGATTTCCCACAACAGCTTTGAATCTCATATTATTTATATCTTCTTTTTCAGACTTTGGAATCGAATTATATACATGCCAAAAATCATTACCTCGAACAATATCTTGCTCGAAAATCTCAGGCTTTGCACGTAGTACATTTATCATGTCGCAATGGGTGGTTGCATCTCCATTAAGGTAGAATTTCTTTCCTTTTTGTTCAACACCTTCGTCAGTTTTCTTAATGACTCCTGCATTGATAAGGTCATCAATGGCAACCTGATGCTCGTAACACTTTACATTCATTCTTAATTTTAGGAATCCTGCCAAAGTACGTTTGGTAATGCTTACAGCCATCTTTGTGCGACAAATGACAAAAATGTTGTCTTGAAGCACATCCTTCCAGATTTCAAGGTCATTACCTGCCTGACGATAATAGCCTTCTGAGTCTGTGCTCTTACCTCGCTCTCCAGTTAGCTCAGTTTCACGGAAAGCCTTTTCTTTAGAGGTCTTAAAAAGTGAATACGCCATATAAAGCGGATATAGTCCCGTTTTTGAATTAATCTCCAAAATGCGGGCATTATAGTCGCTGAAAATATCATTGGTTACATTTCCCTTGTCAACAAATCGAGCCATTCGAATGTTTTCACCATACTGATTTTCCTCAGTATATGGTGTTTTGAAATCATCTTCAAAGAAACACCAACCACCTAAACAACTGCTCAACTGTCGATTTACAACTTCCCAAGGTGTCAGCACCGTCTCCTTGTCAGGATTGTGGAAATATGAGAAGATTGTGGCAATCTTTGCAATACGGTCTTCCGTATTCAGATTGTCTGCTTCCTTAACCATCTGACGAATACGTTTAGCTGCACCTGTAAAAATGCTTCTGTCAAAGCAATCCTTTAAGATATTAAAAGTCTCTTTTGTGAATCCTTTTGGCATAAACTCTTCCCATGAAGCTTGGTCAACGATTTCTTCACTGGCAAAGTTGTCAATAGTAATCTCTTCGCCGTCTTCATCATTGATTTCTGCGCCATAAACCAACAGGGGAATACGGATGGCAACACCACGAAGTACAGACATACGAGCACGCTTCTCTTTGTTTTCCTGCTCTCGTTTCTTTTTGGCTTCATCGGTATTCTTTTCAGGATCTGTCCATTCTTTCCAAAGAACAGGTTTTGAAAAATCTGTCCATTGGCCCTCAATGAATCGACTGTTAGAGACAAAGAGATATGGGAATATCTGTGTTGGGTAACACATCTTATCATCCCATCCTTCAGTGTCAGTCATAGGACAATCATTGTCATCAGTTTCTGCAGACATAGCAGGACGGGGAGGAATGATGTTTTGATGAGAGAGATAATAGATGTACTTCATCATTTCAGCCCCTTCAGTGTCACCCAAGCCATTCTTATTGATGTTTATCTTTTCAGGCTTCCATCCAGCTGGCATGGAACCTAACAAGTCGTGAACATCACCCAAAGCCTTCTCCTGCTCAGGAGTGAGGTTGAGCAACTGGTCTGGATTATAGATGGAGTTATCGGCATAACCGCTACGCACAGCACGCTCGATGTACACATTCGACAATTTCTCGAAAATCTGATTTGCAGAGAAATGCTTACCCATTTCGCCCTCGTCCATAGAGAGGACAGGACATAGCTTGATGAAAGCTTGAAGGTGTTCTTCCTCTTCCTTCTGCTTGCGTTTCATTTGCTTCTTTCCGGCACCCTGCGCATCAACAGCCATCTTTGCCGTTTCTGCAACTGCGGTCAATGCACGGTCTGGAGCAAAATCAAATACATAGCAATCAGATTTCTGACGACCATTCAGTACAGCATGGGTCTGCACACGGAAAATGGTCTGCATGTAATTGGCAGCAGGGGTATTCTCAGAACCCTTCATGCACAGTACAGCAGTCCATTCAGGGACGGACACACCTGTAGTAAGTTTACCACATGAAAGTGTGATGGTACGCTCTTTGGCTGTTACCGCCTTCTTTTTCTTAGCTCGTTCTCTATCGGGGTCAGTGCTTGGATCATAGCCTCTGATGTTATCTTCAACCTCAGCTAAAGCACTACCATCCTTATCCTCAATATTGCCATCGCCAGCTGCATTGATGATATGGAAGCCCAACTTGCCTCCTTCTCCAAATATCTTATCTTCTTTAAGAATCTCCTCCAAAGCAGCAGCCTCTTTAACTCCAGGGAGTAGCCAGAAAGTATGACGGAACTTATCTCGAAATTCCTTGTCTGAGAAGGGGTATTGGCTAGTGGAAGATTTTGTGCGTAGCTTCTCGACAAAGCGGCGCACAGCTCCTTCATGTATAAACTTATCAACCTTGATTTCAGCCAGTTTAGCTTTCAGTTCCTCACGCTTCAACGGACTTTTCTCATCTTCAATAAGTCTCTTGTAGATTTTTTTGTCCTCTTCCGTCCACACACGGAAGAACTCATGGAACTTGAACATCTCATTGTTTTCAATGGCTTCGTCACGAACCATCTTTGGTAGCGTAAAGGTGAGAATCTGCATACGAGGAAGCTCTGCGTATGGGTTTGGATCGCCAAAGTGTTTTTCGTCCCATTCCTGCTTTGCACGTTGCTCCATCACATAGTCCCATGTGTAAATCTCGCCTTCATCGTACTTATCGAGCAGATTAAATGGTGTGCCGGAGAGAGACAAAATGCGAGTATTCTCTTTCTTCAGTTTCTCCATCACCCTAACACCTGCTGCTGCTTCGATACCCTCATGGGCTTCATCAACCATCACAAAGTCCCAATCATACTTCATAATGGCCTTCTTCAAAGGATCGAAGTTGCGCTCCTTTCCTCCCACATATTGAGAGAGACGTAGATATTGCATAGACACAAAGAACACAAGTTTCTTCTTTCCAGCATCTACATCTTTAGTTAAAGAGTAAAAATTACCACCCTCCGATTCGTTGTCACTCATTCGAGTGGCATAATGGTACTCTGGCATTTTGCCGAAGATTTTCTTGAAATCATCGTGCCAACCCTTATCCACCACAGGACGGTGGGTAATAATAAGTGTTGATTTATATCCCAGTTGTTTTGCAACTTCCAACCCACTAAGCGTCTTACCGAAACGCATTTTGGCATTCCAAAGGAAAGCTTTACCATTTGGTTTACGGAAGTGTGCTACAGTATCACCAATAGCTTTATCCTGCTCTGGACGGAACTTGATAGCCCCATAACCAGCGGCTTGACCATTCTTAATCTTGTTGATGGCCTCTTGTATTTCAGCCAAGAAGCAATGGAACCAGATATCTGCATCTTCTGCTTTAGCAGGAAACAACTCACTCTTGAACTTATTTAGCGTAGTAGAAGGGATGCCCATCTTGTTCAATGTGCGATAAACATCATCAGCCTTGTAACACTTAGTAGACTGATTGTAGGTCGTACACTCTACATGCTCCAGATGATAATTTACGCCCTGCATGTAAGAACGTTTGTCAAGAATGTCACGGACAGCCTTGAAGAGCACTTGTTTATTGGTATCGTCGGCAATTTCATTGTCCACGAACACTTCGCCTACCTTCAGAAGGTTGGCGTGCTTTCTGTCGTTAATTGAAAGAACGTACAGAAGCCTTGATTGGGTGATTGTATATTTCATGCTCATATTGTGTGGAAATATTTTGTTTCAGATTATTCTTCCTCTTCATCCTCAGTCCTATTGTGACTTTGGAGTAGAGACAGAAACTTCAATTTCTGCCAAGGGCGAGATTCAGGATCTTCACCTGGTTTAAACTGATAACCTTCTGGTTTCTTTGTTTTACTCCAGTCCCGAATGAGGCAATGAACGCCTATATGACCTATGGTTTTACCTTCTTTGCACGCTTTACATTCTTGCTTCTCTTCGCCGAACAAAGTTTGAATGACAACTTTGTCGCAAGAGTCAGGCACAACCATTTTAATTCCGTCCATTTGCCAGATATTCCATGAAATGATTCTTGCAACACCTATAATTGAAGACCTTTTTAATTCTTCATTGGGGAACTTTGCCTTATAATACTCAATAAAAGTATATAGTAAAGCTTCACGAGCCAACAGAAGATTGTCCCCCTGCCACTCGTAGCCGTATGTGTGCATGTATGCCTTACGTGCCCATTCAAGCCACTCACCAGACGTTTCAGTGTTTTCACTAACAACACGAAGTTTACGGTCAAGCAACCCGATACGGTTCTGTAGAGGAATAGACTCGCCAGTAGTAGTGTCATAACGGCTCACAAGATAAGGAGCTTCACCACAAGTAATTTCCAGGCGGTTTTCGAGGACATACTTTTTCCACGTCCTTTGTTTATCTCCTTCAGGGAAGTCAATCTTTTCTTCTGTGGGAATCCAAGAATGAGTACCATCCTCATTGATGACTTCACAATTGAACACTTCTTTTCGTCCGAACCACGCTTCATCAATCAAGTTGTTTTGGGCATTGCAAACCCATGAAGGAGTGAAAACCTCTGCTTTATCCTTAGTACGATCAATCTGTAATTGTTTGTCTTTAAGAACACGAGGCATAATGACACGACCATTGAGACCAATTATCTTGTCCGGCATAATCTTGTCATCATAGCGATATCCATTCTTGGCATCACCCTCACGTTGCTCATCGTAGTCATTTGTGGCCCAGAAGATATTGACGACCTTATTGGGGTCATTAGCTTCTTCTCTGGCTTTGGCAGACATGGTGTGGTCTATCAGCAATTGATTAAGCACATCAGGTTCATAGTCCCAGATGTCCTGCTCTGAGATGTCCACTTCGCTGATGTGTTCAAAAATGCGATATTTCTCTTTATCTATTGCCATATTATTCTTTTTATGGGTGCAAAGCTAAAATAGTACTGTGCAGTCTATCTTCACACTCCGTAGATTTTTACAATTTCTTTATATTTTTCTATAATTTGATTACGAAACCACTCTGGAGATAGCACTTCAACTTGTTGTCCAAACGAGAAGATGTTTTGTTCCAACTCTCGGTTAATTCGCACATCAATGGATAGTGTGCCATCATCCGCATTCACAACCTGTTGACTATGATGAATTGGCTTCGAAACGACATAAGGGAATCGCTCCTTTGCGAATTTCAGTACGACATGTTCCACATCAGGATGTTTGCGGTCATGCGTTACACCTACTATGTCATCGAAGTATGTCTCATAGTCAATCTGGTCATTTTCTACAAACCGCACATTAGCGATAGAGAACTTCACAATACGGTCGAGAGCCTTGTTTACTGGACTCATTCCATATTCTCCATGATCTTCAAGTCCAAAAAGGAACCACCGTGTATTGTACTGCTTCATATAGTGAGGATGGATGACCATAGTCTGTTCATCACCCTTATATGGACGGTAAGTCATCTTTAAGGGCTGGTGGTTGATTATTGCATCGATAAGGTCTGAAAGAAACTCAATGCCTTTCAATTGGTCATTTTGCTCAAAGGAAACGACCTTATCACGATTAGCTTTAATACCGAAACGGAGTTCCAAACTTGAAATCACCTCTTCCAGCCATGCGTTCTTAGGACTGCGATAGCGACCAAGCATGTCAATGGTTGAAAGGAGGTTCTTCACTTCCTCGACAGAAAGTTCACTGCTGAAGATGGAGAAATGGGGATCCTCATAAGTGTAATAGCATCTTCTACCCTCAATAGGACGCGCTACGATTGGAGCATTATAAGAAACTCTGTCACGCATGTAAGTTATATCAGCACGTATTTGACGAAGACTGACAGTCTTACCATACATATCAAGCAAGGCATCATTTACCTTGTCAACGAGGTCTTCAATCTCGTAACGACGATGACGGTCACTGAAACAGCGGTCAAGTATCTGGTATCGTAAAAGCGCGTTCTTATTGATAGGCATAATCGATGATGGTTAGAAGGGTTTAATCTTGATTTTTTAAAATCGTAGAATCATCCATACGAACTAAATCGCCAATATCGCACTTCAATGCCTTGGCAATCTCAATTAAGCTTTCCAATGTGGGCTGAGAGGTATTCGTTACCCACCTGGATATAGTGGCAGTGTCCTTGTTAAGCATCTCGCTAAGGTCTTTATTAGTCACCATGCGCTCTGCCATCACTACCTTAATTCGATTCAACGGTTTGGAGTCCATATACACTAATTTATATTGTTATTGGTTGCAAAAATACGATTATTTCTTGAAAAAACCGCTGATTTCTGCACGAATTTCTCATTTTTCGTGCAAAATAATTGATTTTGGAGTCAATTTTCATTATTTCTTAGTATATTTGCATATTGAAAAGACAAGAAGCTACATGGCAACAGGATAAGTTGACTTTAGTTGTTAATTTCTGGAAGCTATGAAGATAGGCTGCACAATAGGTCTCTACTTTTGCGCCTAAGATTTAATTACTCACATTAAAAACAAATGAAGTATGGCAACATTAAGAACCTATAGATGCAAATGCGGGTATGAAGTGCAAACCGACCCCACTGGTCATTATGGACTATTCGCTGGAGAGTTTTACAACTTCCGCTGTGCAAACTGCAAAGAAATAATCTCTATTTCTGCTGAAGAATTGGCTAGTCAACGGTATTTCCCTACATGTCCAAAATGTGGGGCTGAGAATGAGGACATCCATAACTGGAATCCTATCGAGGGACATTGCCCCAAATGTGGCAAGAAAATGCAAGAGGTTCCTGGAATGATAATAATGGCAGATTAAATTTTTTACGATTATGAAAAAAGCTATATTCTTTCTTTTGTTGATTTCAACAATCAGTATAAATGCACAGACGGCAAAGACAATCACAAAGACACCCACCAGTGCCAGGTCTGTGAAGCATGAACAGAAGGTTGACTCCCTTCTATCCAAAATCGACACGCTTCTTTTGATTAATAATCAATTGTTGGAACACTTGGAGATAAACACATCTCTAAAGGAGCGTTACAAATTATATCAAACTGAAAACATCTATACATTCCTTCAGCTGGACACAAAAACCGGCATGATAGAACAGGTTCAGTGGTCGTTAGATTCTGACAATGAAGGAAGTGTAACCATTAACTCAGATGATTTGACCTATGGATTTGGCTATGGTTCTGGGTCTTTTGAGTTATACCCAACCAAAAACATGTATCAGTTCATACTCATTGACAAAACCAGTGGCAAAAAATGGCATGTGCAATGGGGAATGGAAAGTAGTAAACGTTGGATAAGAAGAATATACTAATCAATGAAAACCTATCTTGAAATAAAGGTTCCTATATGCTACGGCGCTCCTTGGTTTTCTGAACTCAGGAAGGCATTAAAAAATATGCCTGTGCTATGGCAAAAAAGTTTTTATCATATAACCTTAGCCTTCATTGATGACACACAGAACCTTCCTGATGTAGAAACCATCATGCATAAGTATCTGGATCATGCCCATCCTATCAATATCACCTTTGACAAGTTGGACGTTTTTACTGCTGGCAATGGTATGCAGATTGTCCATCTTGGAACAAACAACATTCCAGAAGGATTCAAAACCTTGGTTGATAACATTAGACATGACATTGGTCGCACATACTCCAGCATACAGTCTGATTTCAAACTACATGTCACATTAGGTCGCATCACCGAAGCAGAGGCAAGTATTGATGATGTCGGATTCCTAATTGACGAAATAGACTTCATGCCTTTTACTCTTACACTCAATGAAGTTGAATACAGAGTATTTAGAGGAAGAAGTATTTTTAAAAGCACTCTTAAATAATCACATAAAAACGTCTTACAATTATGAAAACAAAAGCCGTTACAATAAGTTTTCTTCTTTTTTCTTTTATGTGCTTAACATCCTGCAACAACACAGGAGAAAAGCTAGAAGAATTAGAAAAGCAAGTCAATAGACTCGCTCTGAATACCGCAAATGCAGAACCTATCTATAGACTATACCCCACACGAAACATGTGGAACTTCTTAAAGCTTGATACAAGAAATGGTAAAATATCGATTGTACAGTTCTCGGTTGATGATAATGAGAAGCAATTTGAGTACGAGCTTTCAAATAAGGCTCTATGTGAAAACACCGCACCGGGAAGATTCATTCTACAACCAACAGAGAATATCTATAATTTCATCATGCTTGACCAAGTATCAGGACAAACATATCAGGTACAATGGAGTTTCGATAAAAACCAGAGATTTATTACACCAATAAATAGATAATTTTTGCCTTGATTAGAACGTAATCTCAAAGTTTAAGCGGAAGGAAGACTATGAATTCCAACTACTTCTTGACAAAGAATTTGAGGGAATTTTATTTCAAAAATTAACTCGATCGATAGTCACATCCCTCTTTAACAGAACGACTTTGACGAAGCCGTCATTGGAAGCCATATAGGAGTTATCTTGGCTCCTGCAGAACCAATGACCTACAATACCTTCACTTGTGAGATATACTCCAGAAGGATGGCAGGGTTAATTGCCTTGCCATCCTTTTTTGTTGTTAGATGCAGATGAGGACCTGTAGATGTTCCCGTGTTACCACTACGGCAGATAGGCGTTCCTGCTTCCACGAAATCACCTTGACGGACGAGCACTTTCGACAAGTGGCAGTAACTAACTGTATAGCAATCCGTTTTGACAATTACAAAGTTACCAGACCTCTTATCATTACCCACCTGCACAACACGTCCCGGAAACATGGAATACACCACTTCGTAGTTGGCAGCCAGATCAACGCCGTTATGCATCATCTTTTTATGAAAGACAGGATGGTATCTCATTCCGAACCTGCTTACGACCTTTATCTGTTTTAAAGGGAAAGAAACAAGTGGTATCAGAGAAATCGGGCAGCTCTCCCCTACACTATCTGACATATCAAGAGAATCCTTTGGAGCAAGCGATAACTGCTCTGGAGGATTTACTATATGTAATGACCTGTTTTGCGACACAGATCCGAGGGTATAGAATTGTGCCTGACAACAGAGTGGACACAGGGACAAAAGCACAAACATGAGTATTATTGAAGTTTTCATGCCACAAATGTATAGACAATATCGACTGACAGGCTGAATCAACAGACAAACATCTAAGCCTATAACATAAATTAGTATGCGAGTTTGATTTCTCATGTAAAATCATACTCGTATATTAAATGTTGTCAATTTTAGAAGGGTTAAAAATAAAACATCTGTCAGCAGGGTAAATAAGGATTAGATTTGCACTGTTTTTACGTACATAATCAATTCGACAATGAACAGAAAGTATTTTAACGACAGCGAGTGGCCATACAACACACTTGCACAATTCGGGCTAACCCGAGAAATGATAGAAGACCTGCCGACCCATGTCCTTGCAGACCTCTCTGCCGGACGCCGCTCACCTGTCCTGCCAGTTATATTCACAAATGAAGAAGGCGACAGTATCAAGGCAAGAGCCCGATTCGGATTTTTCACCAATGAAGACCAAAGCATCGGCGTCCTCTTTTTCCCTGAACTTCGTGAAGCAGACCTCAGCATGTTTGATGCCCAGCAGCAGGCACGTCTGACGGATGGTAAGGCAATTCTTGCCGAGCTTGGAGATAAAGAAGGCCAAAAAGTGCTGAGCTATGTGCAGATTGACGAAGGTACCAAACAGGTTCTCTCTGCTCCTGCAAGCATTATCCGTCAGAATATGAATACCCTTTATACAAATCAGCATTTCAGCGAGACAGAAGCATCGGCTTTAGAAAAAGGAGATACGGTTACTTTCGTGCTTGATGATAAGGATGTTGTGACAGTAGGAGTAGATCTGACCAGCAAGTGCGGCCTTCGCATCAATGATGGTGACGAGCAAGCCTGGAAGGAACGCAACAAAAAAGGGTTTGAGGAGTACAATTTCGGTGCTTTCGGCTGCTGGATGCAGGACGAAAACGGCAATCTGGAGTATATCCGTGAAGATGACTATACGGAAGCCATCTGGGAGGAACAGAAGAAAGTAGGTGCAAGAGCCATGGCCATGCACCATTAAACTCAAATCTATTAAAGCACAAATCAAGATGGAAAAGAAAGACTATGCAGCAGCTGCTGCCCAGAACGCAGTGTTGGACAACGTGAATATCTCCTATCTGGAGGGTATTCAGGAGTTCGAGCCACAGTACGTGGATGAATATGTGGAATATTGCATTGAGCGACAGTTGGAACTCAATGAAGATTCCGCTTACGAGTTTCTTGAAATGAAGCATCAGCTCATGATGGAGAACATGGACAACTGACGCATACAGTACAATCATTAAAACGACAACGACCATGTCTATAAGATCAAACTCATTACCTCTGCGAGGAGATCTCTCCTGGGAACTACAAGATTTGCTAAGACGCAACGGAATGCAAGGACATATCATCCGTGAAGGTGATGTCTGGAAACTTGCCGTTCAAGGACACGACTCACCGCTGATAACATACAATATTACCCCACAGCAGATGAAAGCTCTTTGTAACTGGGGTTCCAACTATGCCAACAAGACTGCCTACAACACATTTGCAGAGCTTGTTGAGAAAGACTTCTACATACCGAAAAATTTCGTTCATGCACGCAATGCCAACGGACGAGTAGCTATTGGACTCCACGGCTACAGTATTGGTGTCGGAGAGTATGGACGAATGCCAATGGAAAGAGCTCTGATGTGGGGGTTCCCGCATCGAGCATTTCTTGGATGGACAGCACGACAACAGGCAGGATGGCATATGCGAAGAGTCGGTGGGGCCCTGTTCATGCAAGGTGCGCCCATGGTTCCTGAACGTCCTGACTACCGCATGAAACCAGGAGAGTTACAGAGCGGAGGTTATGGTTTTTACTATAAAGGAAATGTACAAGACGTTCCTGCTCCACGGAGAGATGTACTCGACGACCTGAAAACTGTCATAACACCTGTGCAGATACCTCCCAGACCCCGGGAAGATGCCAAACCTTACAAAGAGCTCGTTACCAGCGAAGTCTATTTCTCAGATGAGAAATGGAGGGAATGCCTGCAGAGTCACGGTCTCGTTGTTGACCCCGAAAAGAAAACACTCACAGTCCAGTCTGCTGCCACCCGACAGGATTTTGTCTATGATATCACAGACGAAGAACTGAAGGCTTTTACCAGCAATTCACTGAAGGAAATACCACTGCGTTCAAGGATTGACACACTGAATGTTATCATCCGTAACGACTTCGAAGACAAGATAACCATGGACATGCTGAACAGCAAGCAGCAGATCAGCATCAAGCTCAGACCCGAAGTCGAAGCCGAGCTTAACCATTCTCTTTCAAAGCAGGATGATACCATTGTGGCAATGGACGGACAGCAGTTGCCATTACTGGCAGAGAAAGAGGACAAGAGTATAGCCCATGTAGATGGAAACAGCCTCTATGAGCTCAACGAGAGCAAGGGGTGGTACAGAGAAGGGGTACACGGACGAGAGGTAAATGTGGATGACATCAAAGTCGAGCCTGTCCGCAACGAGCAGGGCGAGCTGGAAAAAGACAAGAAAGGTGAATTCAAATACCGCATGACCGCCATTATCAATGGCGAGAGTATCAGCCATGACATCACGCAGAAGCAGTACGACAAGTTTATGGCTATCGATGACTACCACCGCATGAAGCTTTTCTCTCATATCTTCAATGAAGTCGATATGAAGACCGTTCCCGGAATGGAAGCCAATGTCGGAGCCAAAATCGGAGGCGCCCTGCTTGCAGGACTTGCTGTTATGGGAGAACTCACCCATGGTCATCACCATTGTGGACCGGTCATCTTTGAGGAACAATTTGAAGGCCGCCCCCACACCGTTTACATGAAACCTGGTGTTGATTCCCCTCATGATATAGCAGCACGAGCCTTTGAAGCAGGTCTGAATGCCGGAGAACACGGCGTAGGACTTGGTCATTCCCGATAATAACGAATAACAGAACAACTATGTCACAACTCACATACGATGATTACAAGGCACGACTCAGCATACAGGATGTGCTGGTGGAAGCAGGCTACACACTGAATAGGCGTGATGGTCTGCGCTATCCCACATATATACGCCTGGACAGCACCGGTCACCGCATCCATAATGATAAATTCATTGTCTGCGGCAATGGTCAATGTTGTTTTCATCCTCCAATTGTAAGGAACTACAACATTATCTCTTTCATCAAGGAACACCCAGAGATGTTTGCAGACTATCAGGCAGGGATGGACAAAGACCGCCTTGTAAATCTCGTATGCTGCCGTCTTCTGAATATTCCTATAGAAGAGCGAAACAGCAGGACGGTAACAGCTTTGCCACCTTTGGAGCCATTCCGTATAGAGGAATACAAACTGCATCAGTTCAAAGGTGATGACAGAGAGTCACAGAAACCTTTCTTTCCGTATTTCCA
>Ga0247611_10000583_pt1 | contig 73644 bp, 58 predicted proteins | sample 177DNAGHGhighgp2_FD_192422 | JGI IMG/M metagenome (GOLD analysis project Ga0247611, IMG submission 192422) | Sheep rumen microbial communities from Palmerston North, Manawatu-Wanganui, New Zealand - 1770 DNA GHGhigh gp2 | ecosystem: Host-associated > Mammals > Digestive system > Stomach > Rumen...
CACTCATACGGCCAAAATCCACAAAGTAAAAATGAGAAACAAATCATATGAACAAAAAAAGAGACCGGCTAAAAAATGCTTTTTAGTCGGCCCCTTTATTTGGTCGCTCCCACCTAGTGACGTTAGGGAGCTGTAGAGCGTGTAGCGTAGATTTCCTCCCTAAGGTCATGGGGTAACGCAGGTATGGGCGTATTTCCAGCTCATCTTAGGGAGAGAAATGGCCCTACGTGCTTTCTGGCTCCCTAAGGTCGGAGGGTAGCCCGCGGGAAAGCGTATTTCCGGCTCACCTTAGGGAGAAAAATGGCCCCACCTGCGTACTGGTTCCCTAAGGTCAGGGGGTAACGCAGGTACTGGCGTATGTCCGGTGTACCTTAGGGAGAAAAACCGCTCCACCTGCGTTCTGGCTCCCTAAGGTAGGGGGTGAAATGGTTATATCGCGGGCTTTGCGGTTACCTTAGGGAGAGAATGCTGGCTGTGGTGCTTTGGGCTCCCTAAGGTCAGGGGGAGGGTCAGAGGTGGAGTATTTCCTTGATCAGGGGAACGACGGCGGTTTTGAGGGATTTGTCGTTGAGGCGGTGCTCTCCTTCAAAGCGCTGGGCATTGGGGTAGTGCTTCTTGAAGAGGTCGTAGCAGTTTACCGTGGTGTCGTGGTTGCCAAAGAGACCGTATGTGTTCTCGCGGTCAAAATCAGTGATACCCTTGAACTGTTGGCGCTCCATCATGTTGAAGTTCTTGACAATCTGTCCCGTAATCTTGAATGTCTTGGCTCCGTCCTTGCGTCCGTTCTGGAAAGGGTAGGTGGTGTTAGCCTTCATGACCTTTGACATGGTGGACATGTTGAAGGACGGGTTCACGCAAATTTTTCTGTAGCCGAACATCTGCTGGGCGTACATGGCGCCCATGGATGTGCCTACTATTATATCGGGCTTCTGTTCCTCTACGAACTGCCTGAGATAGGGCAGGGCTTCGGCGGGATCGACTGGAATATCGGGAGCGACAACCTCAAGCTCGGGAAGCATATGGCGTAGACTCTCTACAGTCCCGCTTGCACCGGATGACATGAATCCGTGAAAGTATATCAGTTTCATTACTTACCGGCCTTGAGACCCTTGATTACTGCGTTGGTGAATCCGGCTTCCTCCATGGCGTTCAGGCCCTTGATGGTGATGCCGCCGGGAGTTGTAACCTTATCGACCTCCTGCTCGGGGTGTGAGCCGTGAGCCAGAAGCAGTTCGACAGCCCCTTTGATGGTGCCCAGAACTATCTCCTGAGCATCCTTGGGATAGAAACCCATCTCAACGCCGCCCTCTACGTTGGCGCGGATATAACGGAATACGTATGCTATGCCGCAAGAGGCAAGTGCGGTACCTGCTGTCATCTGTTTCTCCTCAACCTGCTTGGCAAAACCAACCTGTCCGAACAGCTTCTGAATCAGGTCCAGATTCTTTTTTGTGGCGGTGTTTGAGCAATAGAAGAATACACCTGCACCAACTTCAACAGCGATGTTGGGGATTAGGTAAACCACCTGAGGCTTCTCACCCTTCTTGTCAAAAAGCTCGGCAAGTTTGTCCAGGCCAACGCCAGCAGCAATTGAAATGATAAGTTGCTTCTTGTAATCCAGTGCGTCTTTTACCTCATCGACGGCCGATGGCAGTATCCAGGGTTTTACGGCAAACAGAACGATGTCTGCGCCTTTTACGGCCTTGGCATTCTCCTTTGATATCCCGATACCCGGAAAATCCTTCTTGATGCCCTCAAGTGTGGCATCACTACGGTCGCAGCATGTAATATCCTTTGCTGCAAACACATTTTTAGCTGCAAATCCTCTGGCAATTGCGCCGCCCATGTTTCCGGCGCCTATAATCGTGATCTTCATATATGTAAAGTTTAACTGCGCGAATTTAGGTATTTTTTTTAAAAGGTATAACACCCCCTCACCTTAGGGAGCCAGAAACTCCACATCCGGCATTCCGTCCCTAACGTCACGCCCCGACCGGCGTTTTTCCCGAGTCCCCCCTCACCTTAGGGATGGAATCCGCGCCACACGCGCTACAGTTCCCTAACGTCACACCCCCGAAATAACGCAGGTACAAACGTATTGGAGCGAACGAGGCGACGAGTGAGACCGCGGTCCCGGAGGGCCGCCAAGCGGAATGGAATGGAGCGCTTTCGCGTAGCGAAATAAAAAGAGGAATATCTTCGAATCCATCTTCACCCACAAAAAAACGCCCCGAAAGGGACGTTGTTTTGTGGGTGAAGATGGATTCGAACCACCGAAGTCGAGAGACAGCAGATTTACAGTCTGCCCCATTTGGCCACTCTGGAATTCACCCAGCCTGAAAACCCGTGCAGGATTACTTGCTGCTAAGACGGGCTATGTATTTGTCAATATCCTGACTCTCGATTGATTCGGGATATTTAGCTTTTATCATCTTGTATATCTTGAGAGCCTGGGCGGGTTTGTCCATTGACTCATATATAAGGCCTGCCTGGAAATAGAACTGCGGGGAGAGCAGGTTGTTGTCTGCTTTCTTGGCGGCTTTCTCAAATGTGGAAATGGCTTTGTCCATCTGGCCAGCAGCGGCATAACTGTTGGCAAGTATGCCAAGGGCTGAAGGGGCTACCAGTTTGTCGTTACCTTTAAACTTGGCAAGATATTTTTTTGCTGATTCCATATCATCAAGCTGAGCATAGCAGATACCTGCATACAAACTTGCCAGTTTGCCGGATTTTGTGCCGCGATATTGTTTGGCCAACTCAACAAAACCCTCAAAACCGTAAGCGTCACCATTCAGTGCAGTTGCATAGTCTCCGCTTGTAAAGTAAGACTCTCCGGGGAATATGGCCTCGGCAGCCTTAATCTGACGTGGCTGTACAACCTTGGCTTGGTATAACATGCCTCCGGCTATGATGACTATCAATGCGATAAGGCAACCGAATATGGTTTTCTTGTTGTTCTCAAAGAACTGTTCTGACTTGCTCAAAGCCTCTTCCAGACTTTTCTGATCCTGGTTTGGGGCGGGGTTAACTGCTTTCTTTGCCATTTCGTCTTTTTATTAGCGGGTGCAAAAATAGTCATTTTTTACTTTATGTAAACAATTTGGCTTAAAAAAGACTGATAATCTGGAAAAGAAAAGTAATTTCGCGTATCAAACTTGCTTTACCCCGTATGTTACTGGATCATCTTTTCGTACAGGATTACCGGAATATTGTACAGGCCGACCTGGAGTTTTCGCACAAACTGAACTGTTTTGTGGGCCAGAACGGAATGGGCAAGACTAATCTTCTGGATTCTGTATATTGTCTCTCTTTCTGCAAGAGCTCAATAAGTCAGACCGAACAGATGACTATCCGGCACGGATCAGAAAGTTATCAGTTACAGGGTTCGTATATTCTTCCCTCGGGTGACAGGACAACAGTGGCATGCGTATCAAAGGCCAGAGGTGGGAAACAATTCAAGCGTGACGGGAAGGAATATCAGCGTTTTTCGGACCACATAGGATACATACCTCTGGTCATGGTCTCTCCTCAGGATGTTGAACTCATAAGCGGAGGTAGCGATGAGCGCCGCCGTTTTATGGACATCATAATCTCTCAATACGATACAGAGTATATCAAAATCCTTATCTCATATAATAAGGCGCTTCAGCAACGCAATGCATTGCTCAAGATGGAAGTGGAACCTGACAGGGAACTTTTCCTGATGTGGGAACAGACCATGGCGGAAACAGGATATGAGATATACCTGAAGCGCAGAGCGTTGACAGACCGTCTGGTACCATATTTTCAGGAGATGTATTCCCTGATAGGTGATACTTCGGAGAAGGTTTCGCTGTCATACTCATCCCATGCAGACCGGGGGGACCTGTTGAAGCAGTTTGAGGATGGGCGTGGGCTGGACCGGAGTGCCGGTTATTCGCTTCACGGCATTCATAAGGATGAACTGGAGATGGATCTGAACGGTTATCCCATACGTAAGGAGGGGTCACAGGGACAGAACAAAAGTTATCTGGTGGCTCTGAAACTGGCTCAGTACCGTCTGCTCAGGGAGTCGTGCGGCAGACGCCCCATTCTGCTCCTGGATGATATTTTTGACCGTCTTGATGCATTCAGGGTGGGGCGTATCATCTCTCTGGTGTCGGATAATGACAGATTCGGGCAGGTTTTCATAACGGATGTGGACCGTAACCACATTGACGGTATTATGGAAGATGCCGGATGTGATTATAAGGTGTTTACAGTTCAGGACGGCCAGGTGTTATGAGAAAGACAGAGTCCGAACAAGTTGGGGGAGTCATTCTCAAGTATCTGCGTGAGATGGGTCTGGAGACTCCACTGAACGAGCACCGGCTGATCCGCGCTTGGGATAAGGTGTTGGGCCCTGCCGTGACCAGATATACCAGGGAACTCCGTATTTACAACCAGGTGCTGTTTGTTACGATATCATCGGCTGCGTTGCGGAATGAACTGATGATGAGACGCTCGGAACTCGTGATACGCCTGAATGCCGAAGCAGGGGCTCAGGTTATTACCCAAATCGTTTTAAGGTGACTACTTTAGGACCTCGACAGCCTTTATGACTGCGGGGTCTGTCGTGTTGAAGAAAGATATGTAGTCCTGCATATCCAGCGCATCATAGATTATGTTGCCGTAAAGTGCGTTGCGTATCTGCTGACGGGCAGACACATTGAGTCCGGCATCGCGTTTCACTCCGTTTCCGGCCGCATAACTGTAAAACTTGTTTAGGACATTGTCTGCATCCAGATATTCCTCAATTTGGGTATAAGTCTTCAGTTTGGAGATCTCTGACCTTTTTTCGTCCACATACTTGAACGAATATTTGTTGAAAAGGCTCTTCCTGACTGCGTCGGAGTAAAATTGAGAATAGCCGGTGGTATCCTGGGCTACAAAAATGTCGGGCATGATACCGCCTCCGCCGTATACCGTGCGCCCACCTTTGGTCTTGAATACCTGTTCCTCATTCTGCCTGATGCTGTCGGCGTTGAAGAATTCACCGTGTTCGTAGCGTTTGACTATGTCCATTGCGTAATCCTCATCGGAATCGCCGTACGGTTTCTGGATGCAGCGTCCAGATGGGGTGTAGTAGCGTGCTATCGTGATACGGATACTGGAACCGTCCGGAAAGTCGATGGGCTCCTGCACAAGACCTTTTCCGAAAGAACGGCGCCCCACTACCGTGCCTCGGTCGTTATCCTGGATGGCTCCGGTAAATATCTCAGCTGCCGATGCGGATGATTCGTCTATCATGACTACAAGAGGGATGGATGTGTAGTGTCCGTGCCCGTTTGCATACTGTCTGGTTATCGGATTGTGTGCGCCTTGAGTGTAGACTATGAGGTCATTCTTGGGAAGAAATTCGTTGGCCATCTGGATGGCGGCACCGAGATAACCTCCGCTGTTGCCCCTCATGTCAATGATGAGTTTCTTCATGCCCTTGCTGCTCAATTCGGCAAGGCTGGTCAACATCTCGGTAAAAGTGGTCTCTCCGAACTTGTTGATCATAATGTAGCCGATACCGTTTTCGGGAGATATCATGTAAGCGGCATCAACGCTCTTGACAGGGATGTCCCCGCGTTCTATCGTGAAATCCACCAGATTCGGTTCGCCGTTGCGCTTCACGCTGATCTTGACTGTGGTGCCTTTGGGGCCCTTCAGGTTCTTGACAATCTCATTGCTGGGTATCTTGCGGCCGGCAAAAACGGAATCATTGATCATTACGATGCGGTCTCCGGCCAATACTCCGACCTTTTCGGACGGACCGCCGTGAATAACGTTGTTCACGCGTACTGTGTCATCCTGCATGGAGAACTGTATTCCTATTCCGGAAAAGCTGCCGTGCAGTTCGTCATTGCTGACCTGAGTCTCTTCGGCCGGATAATAGGCTGAATGGGGATCCAGTTCTTCAAGAATCACTGGCAATATGCGGTCCATTATGGAATCCATGTCAACCTCATCCACATATTTGCGGTCAATAGCCTTTATGAGAGTCTCCACTTTCTGTGAACCGGGAGTCCTTGAAGCGTCGCTCATATGCGGGTTGTGCCTTTTCCATATACCCACCATGACCTCTATGCCCAGAAAGAATCCCATGGTGAGGACAAATATTACCTGTATGATTTTTTTCAGTATCTTCATTTTTCAGAGTTCAAATTCATGTATTCAACGTCTACACCTGCCCGTTTGAGCAGATCTACGCCATCAGTAAGTCTGTATTGTTCGGTATAAATAACTCTCTTTATGCCAGACTGGATGATAAGTTTTGCGCATTCAATACAAGGCGATGCGGTTACATACAGAGTGGCGCCGTCACTGCTGTTCGATGAACGCGCAAGTTTGGTTATCGCGTTTGCCTCGGCATGAAGGACATAGGGCTTGGAGACGTTGTTGTCATCCTCGCAGATGTTTTCAAACCCGGTAGGGGTGCCGTTGTATCCGTCGGAAATGATCATGTTGTCCTTGACTACCAGGGCACCCACTTTCCTGCGCTCACAGTATGAGTTCTCTGCCCATATAAGTGCCATTCTTGCATATCTGCGGTCAATCGCAGCTTTTTTTGCTTGGTCCATAGTCAAATAAGGTTTTCTAGTGCGGGAATAAGAATCTCTTTCCGTCGCAGGGAGATCAGCCCCTCAGACTCCAGGGAATTCAGTTCACGCGATACGTTAAGTCTGGTGGCATCCATAAGCAATGCCAGGTCATTCATCTTTATGGTTAACTGTTTCTGTCCGTACTGGACTTCCGAAAGCCCCTTGATGAAATGAACGATCCGTTCCCTCAGGGTCATGCCGCACATGCTCCAGATATGTCCGTCCAACTGCTGCACCTTTCCGCATAGTATATTAAGCAGGTTCATGCGGCAGATATTGTACTTGCCAAGTTCGGTGTATATGTACTGCTTGTCAATCATAAGGAAACTGCATTGGGTCACGGCTGTGTAGGAACGGTTGTAAACGCCGGCCCTGCCGAACATGGAGTAGGGTTCCATAAGACACGGGGCGTCTATCGTTTCATAAAATGTGAAATCCGATTCCGTTCCTTTTCTGGAACTTTGCACCGTTCCGTTGATGAGAAAAGCCAGACTCTTGCACAAATCGCCTGCGCTGAAAATGACAGTGTCCGATTCATAACGGACAAAATCCAGTCGTATCTTCTGGAGAAGACTGTTGAAATCAGCCTGACTCAGCCCTTGGAAAAGGGGCAGGCTCAGCAATGTGTCATACATCGGCAGTTCCATTAAGCCCAATGGATGGTAAATTCACGCAAAGTTACTTTTTTTTCTTTGTGGAGTGTAATTATTCCGTATGGAAACACTATTTTTGTAAAAAGTGGTCCTGAGATAAGGCCATGCATTTGTTAACCAATAATTGTTTTTTTACTACTATTATGATTGATTTCAGTTCTTTTGAGCCGTTGCAGAAGTTTTTCTGGATAGTTGCTTGCTGCGCGTCGTTGGTGTTTATCATTCAGACCATCATGACTTTTGTCGGACTGGGTACTGATGCCGATGTTGATGCCGGTCCTATGGATGGCTCTGTCGATTCCGTGGAAAACGGCGAGTTGAGCGGTGTGTTTTCATTCCGCAATCTGATCAATTTCCTGCTTGGTTACGGATGGGCCGGCGTACTTTTCTTCAATTCTTTCGAAAAACGCTGGTTACTTCAGGTCGTGGCTATTGCAGTCGGTCTTCTGTTTGTGTTGGCATTCGTATTCATGTTCCGTCAGGTTATGAAACTGTCTCATGACGGCAGTTTCAGGATGAGTGAGGCAGTAGGTCTTAAGGCGGATGTCTACTTGCGTATTCCTGCAGCCCGTTCAGGACGCGGTAAGGTGCAGGTGAGTGTCAAGGGTTCCGTACATGAGATAGACGCCATGACAGACAGCGAATCGGAAATACCGACAGGCGGACAGGTTGAGATAGTGGAGGTGCTGGGAGATGACCTGCTGCTAGTAAAGTGATTTAATGGGATTAATAACAACTTAATATTAATAAAATGAATCCAAGTAACATTTCAATTCTCGTAGTGATAGGAGTTGTCCTCCTTTTCATTCTGTTTGCGACCATTATCAGGAGATACAGACGTTGCCCTTCGGACAAGATTCTGGTCGTTTACGGTAAGACAGGCGGCGGATCGGCCAAATGTATCCACGGTGGCGGTAAGTTTGTATGGCCCGTTATCCAGGACTATGCTTATCTGAGCCTGACACCTATTTCCATAGATGCCAATCTGACCAACGCCCTGAGCCGTCAGAACATCCGCGTGGATGTGCCCTGCCGCTTTACAGTAGGTATATCGACCGAACCCGACAGTATGAACAACGCCGCCGAGCGTCTGCTGGGCCTCACAGCCGAGGAGATTCAGGAGCTGGCACGTGATATCCTGTTCGGTCAGCTGCGTCTGGTCATTGCCACCATGAGTATCGAGGAGATCAACAGCGACCGTGACACATTCCTTGAGAAGATAGCCAAGAACGTTGAGGTTGAGCTCAAGAAGATAGGTCTGCGTCTTATCAACGTGAACGTAACCGATATCAAGGATGAGTCAGGTTATATCCAGGCTCTGGGTAAGGAGGCTGCCGCCAAGGCCATCAACGAGGCAAAGGTAAGCGTGGCAGAGCAGGACCGTAACGGTGAGATCGGTAAGGCAGAGGCTGTAAAGGAGACCCGTATCCGTACATCGCAGGCCAACGCCGTAGCCGTACAGGGTGAGAACAACGCCAAGGTTGAGATTGCAAATTCTGATGCATTCCGCCGTGAGAAGGAGGCCGAAGCTAACCGCCTGGCTGTAACAGCCGAGAAGGTACAGCAGGCCAAGGCACTGCAGGATGCCTACATCGCCGAGCGTGACGCTGAGAATGCCCGTGCCGAACGTGAACGTTCAACCCAGCAGGCCAACATCCTGGTAGCCCAGCAGGTTGAGAAGGACCGTATAATCATAGCCGCCGAGGCTGAGGCTGAGAAACTCCGCGTAAGCGCCAAGGGTGAGGCCGATGCCATATTCGCCCGCATGGAGGCCGAGGCTAAGGGTTACTTTGAGATCCTGACCAAGCAGGCTGCCGGTTATGACAAGATGGTACAGGCAGCCGGTGGTGATGCCGCCAAGGCATTCATGCTGCTCATGTCCGAGAAGATGCCGGAACTTGTAAAGACTCAGGTAGAGGCTATCAAGGGTATCAAGTTCGACAACGTGACCGTTTGGGATTCAGGCAACAGTGCAGACGGAAAGGGTTCTACCGCCAATTTCCTGAGCGGACTGCTCAAGTCTGTTCCACCCATGTCGGATCTGTTCAATATGGCAGGTCTGAACCTGCCCGAGTATCTTGCCAAGAAAAAAGAGGCAGAGACTGCTCAGGCTGAGGAAATCAAGGAAGATAAGAAAAAGAAGTGATTCCAATTGATTGATAAAAGGTTGGCTGTAAGATTCCGGTCTGCAGCCAATCTTTTTTTTACTTACAATTGAGTATGTTCCGTTATTGCAGAATGGATTACTTTTGCATTCAGTAAGACTTATTTGAAATTTAAATGGGAGTAAAAGCATCCGAGTACATCCCTCAGGACAAGATGAGGGACCTTATTGATGATGACAATCTGTTGCTTCTGGTAATAAGCCGGTTCGGAATTCATTTCGGATTCGGCGACAGTACTATAGATGAGGTCTGCCGTGATAACGGTGTTGACTGTTCAACCTTCCTGGCTGTGGCCAACCTGATTGCCGGAAAGAACTATACCGGTTATTCAGTATCACTGCCTTCACTGATTGACTACCTGAAGAGAGCCCATACCTATTTCAGCGATTTCATACTGCCTACCATCCGCCGCAAACTGATTGAAGCCATCAATTGCAATGACGTCAATGACGTGGCATTCCTGATACTCAAATTCTATGATGACTACACCATTGAGGTGGAGAACCATATGAGTTATGAGAACGATACCATATTCAAGTATGTTGAGAAACTGATGCACGGACTGCCCACAGGCAAGTTCAATATATCCAAATACTCGGTAAGCCATGACAACGGTTCACAGAAACTGAAGGAACTCAAGGACATAGTCATCCGTCACTACCGCCAGCCCAACAACGATCTGCTCAATTCGGCATTGTATGATATCATAAACTGCGAAAACGATCTCATATCACACAGCGAGATAGAGGAGCGCCTGTTTGTTCCGGCTGTCATGAAGCTTGAAAAATCAGCGGTGGGTATGGACATATCGCATGGAGGCGTATCGGAAACAAGAACTGACGCCAGTGTGGCAATACTCAGTGACCGGGAGAAGGATATAATAAAATGTGTGGCCAAGGGTATGTCCAACAAGGAGATTGCCGATGCGCTGTTCCTTTCTATACATACGGTGACCACCCACAGACGCAATATCACGGCCAAACTCCAGATACACTCACCGGCCGGTCTGACGATTTACGCCATAATAAACAATCTGATTGATATTGCAGAGGTGAATCTGCAGTAAAATTCACGCGTATGCGTGCATGCCTCCCAGAACCAGGTTTACTCCGAAATAGGTGATGAGAACCGCGATGATGGCGGCAACCGAATAAGCGTGGAAGAACCGTGGCTTGCTGAAACGTGACATAGTGCTGCTGTGAAGCATGGCGGCATAGATGAGCATGGTAATCAGAGCCCATGTCTCCTTTGGATCCCAACTCCAGTAGTTTCCCCAAGATATGTTGGCCCAGACGGCTCCTATGAATGTTCCTGTTGTCAGGATGAATACGGCAGGATACAGGATTACCAGACTGACATCACGTAGTTTGGCCGATGCCTCCAGGGGCATAAGCAGTCCCATTATACCGTTCAGAGCAACAAGTCCGAAAAGCGTATATGAAACCATCATGCATAGCACATGGATGCTCAGCAGGGGAGACTGCAGTACCGGCATGAGGTGCGTAATCTGCGGATTGGAGCCGGCAAGTGATGCCACCAGCATGGTGAATCCGGCCAGTATGAATCCCATAGGCTGGATAATGGGAATACTGCGGTAAAGAACAATCATGGCTATGGATACGAGCCAGGCCATAAGCATCATCACCGAGTAACTGCCGGCAAACGGAGCGTGTCCCGACACATACCAGCGCAGTCCCAGTACAAGAGTGAGGTAAGCCAACAGGACGATTGATAAAACCAGCATGGAGTTGCTTATCCATGCAGGCGTCTTGCGGCCGCGCCCCATCATGATGCCGGTTATTACAAACACTATCATTCCCAGCGTTATGGAGGCCATGAACGGAACCATTGGTCTGGATATCCTGTTGTAGAGCATCTCTGCGCGGAAATGAGCGGCGGAGGGCAGTACATCGGCGGCAACCTTGTGCTGGTATTTGACTATCTTGTCCAGAATCAGACTGACCTTCTGCCAGTTATCATTCTTTATCTCATCATGGATAAGGTCTATTGAACGGCGTATGAATACCCATGTGCTGTAATCAAGTTCCTCGGGCAGCGGATCGCTCGGTGAGAACCATTCCACACGGCCGCCCTGCTGTACTGCAAGTCCGGTCTCGGGGTCAATCCTTAGGGGAAATATCCTGAATGCCTTGCCCGATGCGGCCTGCATGCGTATTGACTCTTTCTCGGTCTCGACCCCTGTACCGCGGTCCTTACTTTTGAGCTTGAACGGGACTACGTTCCACCAGTCATACCAGAATAGCCAGCCTGTAACCACCTGGGTGGAGGTATAACCCTGATAACCGTTTTTGCCGTATGCTTTAAGGCTGTAGTCGCGTGTCATGGTCCCGAGCGGTGCTACGCGATTATTGTAGTAGATATGAAGCAGGTCAAATCGGGCAGATATGCTGTCGGGCAGGACCGGAAGATCAAAACCGGCTCCGGATGCCTTGGCAGTACCTGTTCCGGCAATCAGCAGAATCAGAATAACCGAAGCCTGTTTGCGGAGATTGCCCACAGCGGTACGGAAACCGGAATTCTTTTGGAAGAAAAAGCCTGCCAGAGATATGAGCAGCAGGATATAACCGGTGTAGGTAATACCTACGCCCCACGGGTCATGGCTTACGGAGAGCAGGCTACCCTGGCCATCCTCATCGTAACTGGCCTGATAGAAACGGTATCCGTGATACTTGAGTATGTTGTTCATGGAAATGACCTGGATGGTGCTGACTCCGGCATCTGGATCTTCCAGAAGGACTGTGCTGCTGTAATCGGATGCTGCCCGGGAGCCTTCATAGTATTCGATGCTGAACTCCTTGAGAGTGAGACTGAACGGGAGTTTCTGGCGGAACCCCTCATCGGAGGCCCATTCCGTGGTGGTCACTTCCTGTCGCAGATATATCCGCCCCTGCCTGCCGGTTAGCATGGTAACCAGGGCTCCGGCCAGAATCAGGATCAGTGCGATGTGAAGGAAGAAAACTGACGGTTTCCGTATGGTCTTGCGCTTTATCAGGAAAAAAACGCCCGATACGGCACACAAAGCCCAGAGAGCGATGAACACCGGGTTGTGATAGACCAATCGGAAAGCCTGTGCCGTACCGTACAGTTTCTCAATAACGGTGGCAGCCGCCATCATGATTATGATGACAGCTGCTGTACCGAAAGACAGATATTTGAGCAGTTTCTCCCTTTTCATGCCGGATGTTGAATGCCTTGGGCTGCTAAGTTAAATGGAATTGATGAATTCCACAACTGCGTCACGTTCTTCTTTGGTCAGATTGTAAAACTTTTCGGTGGCCATATAAGCCTCGCTTTCCTTACTGTATCCATGCCACATGATGGCCTCGATGACATTGCGGGCGCGGCAGTCGTGCAGTCGGTCATCGGCTCCGGTGTTGATGAGTGAGAGTCCGCGGCCCCAGAGCGGAGTGGTTCGGCACCAGCTTCCGTGAATGCCGTTTTTCATATATAGACGGTGCTGTATCATGTCAGTGTAGGGCCAGATTGTCTGGTTCTGATAACGCGGCAACTCCTTGTCCGCATAGACGGCGGGTTTCCAGTAGTTGTCATCGGAGGTGGTCCATGACGGACGGTGACAGGTGGCGCAGCCTATGCGGTTGAATACATCTTTACCCAACTGGACCTCCTTGCGGTTCAGATTGCGTGCACGTGGTATGGAGAGTCCGCGGTGCCATACCATGAAATTGTAATACTGCTCGTCGCTCATCTCGGCAGTAAAGTTATGCCACTGGTTGTCAAACTGGTTGGTGCCTGGGTCCAGAAGATGGAGAACGGCATCACGGATGCCCTCATCTGTACCGTCGGCATAGTAAGGTGATGTGGGATCGGCCTTTATTGCTGCTATAACATCTGCATTTTCAGACATTGCGGTAGCCCAGGCTGTTGTGGTGTAGAGCTTGGGGCGGTCGCTTCGACTCACATTGGTGATGTTCCAAATGGCATTGGCACCGGCACCGTCCTGAAGTGTGGCACGTGTCATGGCGTATGTGAAGCGTTTGAGCAGCTTGGTGCCCTGCAATGCAGGTGTGCCGTCGGCAAACTGTCCGTCTCCCAGTCTCTCATATCCATACCATGCACCTGCTGCAAAATCATTTGTCTCCTTATCCCAGAAAGCGGGGTTGAGTTCCACGAAACGTGCCTCGCGGCGGTACTGTTCACGAATACTGTCCTGGGGTATGGCATCCAGCAATCCGGAGCCGATTATTCCGATGGTCGATTCCAGACGGAATGCCACTGCCCCGGTTTCGTACGGGGTGGGTTTGGTGTTGAAGGCACTGGCCGGTATGTTGACCTCGGGGTAGATGAGGCTGTACTCCTCGCCGTCGGGGAATTTCATGGGCAGGCCACTCTCCATACTGGTTATGGGAAGCCACTGTATATCTATCTTCTCCTCTTCAATCGGAGGCAGGAATGGGTATGTGGCTTTGGTCTGGGGCATTCCGGTGACTTCGGCTACATATGGACCGTCGTCGCTGTTCTGCCCGTCGGCAGGATGATATACCACTAGCAGATAACCGTTGCCGAATGTGGAACGGTATTCATACTGTCGCTTGCCGTGTCCGTAGCCCGGGTGGCAGTCCAGGCATGAAGAACGCAGATAGGCTGGGCCAAGTCCCTTGAATGGGGCTGTAGCAATGGTGTACTTGCGTTCAAATGCAGCCTCACCCAGGTTGAATGCCATATCAAGTCCCTGGGCTGTTACCGCCGGAGTCTCGTCTTCGTAACAGCCTGCCGTTACATTACTTGTGGTTCCCAGTTCGCCGCCGGGATACCACTCGCCGGCACTGAAGTTTCCGATAGCCTGGCCTACGTATTTGGCATCAGGTTCTCTGGATACGTTCTCCTTAATACCGTCATTGCCGTCGCAGGAAGCGACGGCAACGGTCAACCCTATAAGGGCTGTAGCCTTAATCAGTTGTCTCATATCTATTTTACTGTTTTACAATCCATTCGGCAGCTTTGTTGAGTTCATCGTCAAGCTCGTTGATGACATTCATGGCATTCTGAACGGCGTCGTCCCGATAGATATCAGCGAATGCACCCTTCTTCTGGCACTCCTTCAGGGCGTTTATGGATTCGCTGAGCTTGGTCTGTAGGGCATCGGCTCCGTCATACTTGTAATTCTTGAGTATGTTTATGAGTGATTTGCTCTCAGGTGCAGTGGCTCCGGCCTTTCCGTAAAGAGAGTACTGGATGCTCAGGATGTTATCGATGAAATCCTGGAATGATTTCTTGCTGTAGGGTGACTCTATATAGTTGATATCCTCACCGCTGTGGGCGTTACCCATCTTTACGTTGGCAACCTCGTTGCATATGTTGGAGCATCCGGCTACCAATATTGATGATGCTGTCTCCTGCCATGTGGCGTAGGTGCTGCCGGCCTGTGCTGCTCCAAGCATGTTCTCGCCGTATGTCTTGTCGGATCCTGAAAGTGTGACGGGGACCTCCAGTTCCTCACAACGCTCCTGCCAGGCCTGGGGTGCATCGGGGTTCCATGAAACGCTCAGACGGTAGCAGTTGTCACGCAGGTCGCCTGCCACTGCTGCTGCATAGAGAAGTTCCTGCGCACCTGTAACGGTCTTGCCGTTGAATGCCTCGTGATCCTCATTTCCCTGCAGGGCACTTACGGTGCGGTTCTGTCCGTCGCGGAACAGGATGAACTCGATACCGTGGAATCCCAGCAGTTCGGCACCCAGTTTGGCCGATGCGTATGCTATTCCGTCCTCACCTTCAAGGGCTGCAACCTGCTCGGCGTTGCTCAAAGCGGTAGCCAGAGCCTCTACGTCAAGAGGCCATGTATCAATGTGCGGATCAATTCCGAAATCAGTTGCGGCACCGTACAGGAATGCCTCGGACTCCTCCCATGACTGGCGGGCCTGGAGGAATTTCCGGCAGATGGCGTCAATATCGGCCTGGGTCAGATCTTCTACACCCTTATCGGCAGCTGCGGCCAGAAGGTCATACAGCTGTGCCGACTCTGCGGCCAGGTCATTGTATGTTGAGTAAACAACTCCGGGAACGTACTGCTCAACTGCAGCCTTGATGTCGTTCTCAAATGATGATGAATTCTCCTCTTTCTTTGAATCGTCGCAGGCGGTCAGTGCTATTGCAACTGCGGCCATGCCCAAAATGAATCTGTTCTTCATATTACGTTATGTTTTTTATTGGAAAAATCCCATGTATGCGATACCTACCGAAACCGATGGCTCGTTGTTGTAACGGCTGTCGCGGAAACGCTCCGAGAACTCGGCCTTGACGGCAATCTGCGGTATCGGGAGCCAGTTGATACCGGCTGCTATGCGGTGTACGTCGGTAAATGTGTAATCCTGCTGGTCAGCAGCGGGTATGTACGGATCATAGTATTCGTATCGGCCGAACACGAAGAGTTTTTCATCTGCCTTACCAAGAATGTTGTAACCGGCCTCGCCACCGTAGGTTAGGGCGGCTTTTCCTACCGGAGTCTTCTTGTAGGGAGCGTTGTTTGATGTCATGTTGCGCTTTACGGTGCTTATGGTTACGGCGTCCGATACATAACCGTAATCGGCATTTCCGCGTATTACCAGATTGTCGGATTTGTAACTGAAATCAAAACATCCTATTGCAGTGCGGCCTTTGATGTCCTTGTATCTGGTGTCTTTCATGTCGTTGGGGAACGAGTTGTGCATGCTGTTGCCGTAGTATCCGCTAAGACTGAGACGCAGGTTCTTTATGGAACGGTTGTCAATCCTGGCAGCAAAACCGTAGTTGTTGGCCACCTTGAACTCATAAGGTGATGCTGCACCATATTTAATAAAGTTGTCTCGGTTGAACATAAATGCGTCCAGACCTGCAATCACCTGGAACTCATAACTCCAATTGCCCAAGTTTCCCAGAACGCTGATGCCGGTGTCATGCCATGTGGAAGGCAGTATCGCCGACTCTCCTTCAGGTCTGTAGACTGTAAAGAAATTTAGTGGCTCGTGGGCATTGTTAAGGGCACCTGCCGGTACAACCATATGACCTATGCGGATGTTTAGCCAGGGCTGAATCTCCTTTTGCAGCCAGAACTGCTCAAGTGCCACTTCGCCGCCTTTTTCTATTTCGGTCTCCCATTCGCCGGCCTCGGTGTACTCTTTCTCTACGGCACTGCCGGTACCGGTATGCTCAAACTCAATCTCGGTCTGCATGGACCATCCCTGACCGAAATCGTATCCCAGATATATTACGGCATGTGGAATGTCAAACCTGCCGTGGCTGGGATCATCTTTATATTTGGTGGGATTTGAGTATCGGTATACGTTGTCGCTGTAAAAGTTCCGGCTCATGGCAACCTCGCCGTAACCTCCCACACTGAGACGGGATCGGGATGTGTTTTCCTGAGCAGCAACTTGTGCGGTATATACTGATGCCAAAAAAACAAGACTATAGAAAAACCTTTGCATCGTAACTCTTTTTTTACGCTGCAAAGGTCTTCCTTAATCCTGGCTCAGTCAATACTCACTTTTGGTGATTCACAGCCTTGCTCTGCAGGTAAGCTTTGAAATATATTACGAAATTCCTTACTTTTGCAATTTAGTTGAATATACGGATCAAATACTCATTTTATATGGACAAGAAGATTGAAATGAACCCAAACCTGCTGGTACGCTTTCTTGGCAAACCTGCAAGTGAATTTACCTGTGCGGATATTATCCGCTACTGCCGCGAGAATGCGGTGCAGTTCATCAACCTGCACTACTGCGGATGGGACGGCAAGCTCAAGACCCTTAACTTTGTAATCAACAGCGCCGAGCATCTGGAGAACATCCTGCAGGCCGGTGAGCGTGTGGACGGCTCCAGCCTGTTCCCCTTCATCGAGGCCGGAAAGAGTGACCTCTACGTGCTGCCGCGTTACAAGACAGCATTCGTAAATCCGTTTGCCGATGTTCCCACGGTTGACCTGCTCTGCTCATATTTTGACCGTGAGGGCAATCAGTTTGAGAGCAGCCCCCAGTACATACTGCACAAGGCTCACAGTGAGTTCAAGGCAGTGACCGGTCTGGAGATGCAGGCTATGGGTGAGCTTGAGTACTACGTCATCTCCGAGGCCGAGGACCTCTACCTGACTCCTGATCAGCGCGGCTATCACGAGAGTGCTCCGTTCTGCAAGTTCCAGGATCTGCGCACCGAGGCCATGAAGCTGATTGCCCAGTGCGGCGGTCTTATCAAGTACGGCCACAGCGAAGTGGGTAACTTTACCCAGGACGGCAAGATCTATGAGCAGAACGAGATTGAGTTCCTGCCTACCGATATAGAGGATGCCGCCGACCAGCTGGTGGTTGCCAAGTGGGTTATGCGTCAGCTGGCTTACCAGTACGGCGTGACCCTGACTTTTGCCCCCAAGATTACCGTGGGTAAGGCCGGATCGGGCATGCACGTACACTGCAAGTTTACACGTAACGGACAGTCTGTGATGACCAAGAACGGTGAGCTGACCGATGAGTGCCGCAAGGCTATTGCCGGTTACATGGTGGCCGGTACGTCACTGCCTGCATTCGGTAACCCGCATCCGCTGTCATTCATGCGTCTGGTTCCTCATCAGGAGGCTCCCACATCACTCTGCTGGTCATTCTCCAACCGCAGCGCTCTGGTGCGCGTTCCGCTGGGCTGGCTCAAGCGTATGGATATGGCTGCCAAGTGCAATCCGCTTGAGAAGGCGCAGGACAAGGATTTCAGCTACAAGCAGACATTCGAATGGCGTGCCAGCGACGGTTTTGCCGATACATATCTGCTCATGGCTGCACTCTGCTGCGCTGCCCGTCACGGATTTGAGATGCCCGATGCCCTGGCAGTGGCCGACAAGACATACGTGGGTCTGGGCGTGAACATTCACGATGAGAAGAACCGTGCCGTTCAGGAGGCTCTGGAGCAGCTGCCCGGCTGCTGCGTTGAGGCTGCCAAGGAGCTGGAGAAAGACCGCGCCATCTATACCTCACGCGGTGTGTTCTCGGACAACATTGTGGATTACCTTATCAGGTTCCTTACTGATTTCCATGACGAGACCCTGCGCAGTCAGCTGGACTCAAAGGGCTTGCTCAAACTGGTTGAGGAGAGCATTGACAAAGGCTGATGTTAAGAGCGCAGCAGTGGAACAGCCAGATCTGGCTCAGCGGGTGGTGGAAAGCATCGGTCTCCCGTGGAGGTGATGCCAAGCGGGCGTTGCTTGCCAAGGTGTTCACGCACAATCTGGACATTTTCCGTGATGGCGCCTACCGCACAGAGACAGACCGCGTAGTCACACTGCCCGTCAACGGAGCGTTCGTAGAAGACTCTGAGATGTTCTCCGCGCCCATCAAACTCAAAAATGATACAAAAGGGGACAGTCCCCTTTTGTATCATTTTGACGTTTTGAATCAGGATTGCATTCTGGTTACGCGGGATCTGGTGGAGCAGGGGTACAATCCGGCTTTGCTCAATATGGCCAGCCTGTATCATCCCGGAGGCGGGGTGCTGCAGGGCTCCAGCGCTCAGGAGGAGGATTTGTGCCGTCGCAGCACGCTGGCAATATCGCTGTACCAGTTCTCTCTGCCGGGAGGCCGATACGGTGACCTGGCCGATATGGTGGGCGTTAAACGGCGTGCAGAGCGATACCCTATGGATAATACTTACGGCGGTATCTACAGTCCGGGAATCACGTTCTTCAGAGGTACCCGTGATGAGGGCTATGTATTGCTGGACAATCCTTTCCGGGCTGCAGTGATATCGGTGGCATCACTCAATTACAACCCCAAGCACGGGCACAACTCATTGGATGCCAACGGCAATATCCCGGAGGCCGATAAGCCCGTGCTGAAAGAGAAGATACGCACCATACTGCGCATCGGCATACTCAAAGGGCATGACAGTCTGGTGCTGGGCGCATTGGGTTGCGGGGCGTTCTGCACTCCGCCTGCTCAGATGGCGCGTCTGTTCCATCAGGTTCTGGATGAGGAAGAGTTCCGGGGCCGTTTCAGTAAGATTGTTTTTGCAATCATTGATTCACCGTCAAGCAACAATTTCAAGCCGTTCCTCAAGGAATTCAGTAAATAAAGGACTATGTTGTTTCAAAAAGAAGTTCAGACTCTGCAGTTCCTGCCGGTTAAGGGAATAATCAATGCGCGTGACCTGGGCGGTTATGTTACTGCCGATGGACGTACGGTGCGCTCCGGCAAACTGATACGTGCCGCATCTTTGGCCGATGCCACCGATGCTGACCTCAGGTATCTGCAGCAGGTTCCGGTTACCAGGGTCATTGATTTCAGACAGGATTTTGAACTTTCGGGACGTGAGGACCGGATAATTGAAGGCGCTGAGTATGTTCGCATTCCCATAAACAGCAACGGCAATGCGATGGATGATGAGGAGGCCTTGGGGATAAAGAAACAAAAGCAGTTCAATGTCAGGAAACTGATAATGATTGCTGCCTTCAACAAGAAGGCGCAGCAGGTGGCCCGTGACCTCTATCCCAATATGGTCACACTTGAATCATGTCAGAAGCGCTTTGCCAGGTTCCTGCGAATACTTATCGAAAGTCCCGATGGCGGAGCCGTATTCTTTCATTGCACACAAGGCAAGGACCGCACCGGTCTGGCATCGGCATACATTCTGGCGGCTCTCGGGGTGGACAGGGAGACGATAATCGCCGATTTTGACGCAACGAATGCAGTCTACGCTAAGGATGTAAGGCGTCTGTCACGTCGTGTGCGTTTCTGGGGCGGCCGTGAGGATGAACTTAGTGTTGTCCAGGCGTTCATCGGCGCCAATACCGGTAATTTTGTCAAGACACTGGACCTGATAGACGCTCAGTACGGCTCAATGCAAAACTACCTGAAAGGTCCGCTTGGCCTCTCTGACACTGACATCACCACCCTCCGTGAAAGATATTTGATTTAAAATGACGCATTGTTAAACGACCCCTTTGCGTCACTTTTTAGGATATTGTAATTATGGACTACGAGAAGATAAATCTTGAAGAGTATGTAAAGACCGGCGAAGGCGGTCAGGGTGTGGCTTATACCCACAAGACCGAAAAGCGCCTTGCCAAGTTGTACAACCCCGGTTTTGAGGCCGATGTAGCCGTGGAGGAGTTCGGTGCAGCGCAGGCGATGTATGATCTGGGAGTCCCCACGCCCCGTCCATACAGGCTGGTAACCGATGGCGAGAGGGTAGGTGCCGAGTATGAGCTGATAGAAGGCAAGCGCTCGTTTGCCCGTATCATATCGCAGGAGCCCGACAGAATGGAAGAGGTGAGCCTTACTTTTGCCCGTGTGGCACGTGAGCTACATGCCGTCAAGGCCGATACCTCCAGGCTGCCCTCCATGAAAAAACGTATTGTGGAGTTCTATAATAGAGAGGATGTGGTTCCGGATTTTGTCCGCGACATTGTCCTGCCCATACTGGATAGGATTCCCGATACCCCCACCTGCCTTCACGGTGATATGCAGATAGGCAACATTATAACCGACGGCCGCCGCAACCTCTGGATTGATATAGGCCAGTCCGCATACGGTGCTCCCGAGTGGGATTTGGGTATGTGCTGGCGTGTATGTCAGATACCGAATCCTGAGATGACGGACAACCTGTTCCACCTTAGACCCGAGCAGATGCAGCAGCACTGGAATCTGTTTGCTCCTGCCTATTTCGGCGTGGAGCCCAAGGATATGGGTGATGTAATCAGACACATCATGCCGTACGCATCCATCAAATCGGGCTACATGTACAACCTGGCATACCATAAACCCATGACCGATGAAATGTGCCATCGGCTCTTTGACCCGCTAAAGTGACGCATTCTTAAACGACCCCTTTGCGTCACTTTTAGGGATGAACCGGGCGGATGACGCGGCCAACGGAACGGACCAGAGCGGAGACATTTATCTCATTTGATTTAAAGTACAGTTGCCAGGCCATTTCGGAACTTGAAGGGCCAAGTGAAGCGGACCAATAGTATGCGGATGTGTCGGAGTATAGTAAACGGGTATCGAGTCTCATTCCTGTAATGGGCAGAAAGATGGATCTGCCGTTCGTGCCGGTAACCTTGTAACCCGAAACACCATTCAATGTGGTCCATTCCCACTTGCATTTGTCAACCAGTTCCTGAAATTCATCTTTGGTAGGCATTCGCCAGCCGCCGCCCCATAGTCTGTGGGCTGCGTCATCATACTGATCCAGTACTGTTCTGCTGTTCTTATTGTATTTCCTGAATTCGCGGTCAAAATAATTGCTCTCATAGGTCTTCTTGGTCTGGATCTCTCCCCAGGCATAGTAGCTACCGCATTCATAGGGCTCACCCGCGCCGATGTTGCATGCAGCCCATTTGACACTGAGTCCCAGATCTACAGCCTTTCTGGTCGGGCTTTTTGCCGTTATGATGATGGAGTCCCTGCTTTTGATTGAGTACTCTCCTTTATTGATGAAGGTCTCAACGTGGCTTGTTGATTTGCGTGTCTGACCGATGGCACCATCGGCCAGAATATAATAGTAGGTGTCATCCTGCCCCATATACTGATAAACACTTCCGTCAGTATCATCCACAACCACATCCATAGTACCGAAGAACGGATCCGGCTGGTTGTATTCGGGAGAGTATATGCAAAAGTCCTGGTCCGGCACAAAAGCCGTCTTGTGCCATTCAAGCACCTTGTCAGGATACAGGTCGGCCAGCATATAATACTCGTTCTTATACTCAGCCCAGGTGACCAGTTCCTGACCGGGACTCGCTTTCCAATACTTACAGTCAAACGGGCATTTCTCCATGTATATCTCCGTGCGGGGTGATTCGGACATCAACCTGAGGGTAAAATCACCGATCCTGCCTCCTGCCCATCGGGATGCGGGGGTGAGCCAATATACGAAATCAAACTTGGACCAATTGGTGAAACTGGTACGGTAACGGTAAGTATGGTGTACCGTATTGACGCCTTCGTTAAAGGATGCAGTAAAGAAATAACCGTAAGCAAAGTAAGCAAAACTGTCCAGCTTTTCACTGTAAACCATATTGCCGCCGTCAAAGAATAACCCATCTTCCTCACTATAGTTGATAATAGTTTCACCTTTATAGTGGATGGTGTCGCCGTAACCTTTCCATTCATTGAGGTCCAACGGTTTGAAATCCTGCACCTTGCGATAGTCTTTCTGTACCACCATATTGCTGTGGGGCAGGGAGTTGCCGTTCATGCTTACAGAGAAATCCTTAATGAAAGGATGTACTCCGTCATGATTGAAGGGTTCCGGGTTCCAGTCGCCGGGAGGAGCGGCCTCAAACGCCATAGTTATGGTCTTTGGTGACTTGGGGTTGAAGAACTCGTAGTAAACATCTACCGTGGCGTAATCGTCATCGCCTATTGTTATGGTCAGAATCTCCTTCAGGATGGAGATATCGGTCTCCTTGACGGGCACAAGCGTGCTGCCGTTCACATAGAATGCACCGTCATTTGCTTTAAGCTCAATGACCATGAGTAAGGCAATCAGTGTGATGAGCAGATGTTTAAGGCTCTTTTTCATCTTGCTGAAAAGTTAATTGGAATAAAAGGGACACAAACCCTATGCCGCAAATATATGATTATGTTTTGCAGTTGACAAGGAAACCTCCGGTTTTTTATTGTTCTAATCAGTATCCTCAAGTTCAAACAGGGATTCGATGGTGACACCGAACACGCGTGCCATCTTGAGTGCAAGCACGGTTGAGGGATTGAACTTGCCCTGCTCTATGGCCACGATAGTCTGGCGGGTGACGCCGGTCTTATCGGCCAGTTCCTGCTGCGTCATGCGCACACGGGCGCGCTCCACCCTAAGGTTATTCTTCATCGCTCAACTCCCTGTTTTGTTTCCACAAAGATAATTTGAAAATAAGCACGTAGTATCCCATAAAGGCCGATACTCCGGTAGGTATTTTTAGAATTATATTGAGTTTGCCTATTGCTTCGGGTGAAAGAATATGGACTAAGAAAGGTGTAGTCAGAAACATTAATAGAGACCAGACAACGTATATGATAACGATAGTCACAAGTGCCTGATGGCGGATTTCAACTATTCTCTCATCTTCCTGCTTTTCCTGTGAAAGTGCCATTAGGGCAAATGATATGGGAGTAAGCAACAATACCAGAGCCGATGCCCATGTGTGTCCTACGGGCGAAGAACTTTCCTTAAAGAATACATATGGGAATAGGTCTCTGATAATGGCTTGCCAGAATACCAGGCATAACAGAACGCAAACAGCAAAGATTATAAACCCTACTTTTTGCCACTTGTGGTCAAGCAAATGATACTTTTTCATAATTACGATAGTTTAATAGGTTGTTGATGTTGCAAATGTAAATAATAGATTACATTGCGACAATAAAACAAGACATAAAGTTTGTTAAAGCAGACATTTAGTACAAAAGGGGACAGTCCCCAATTGTATCATTCGCACTTGATTACATCGGCGGGATTCTGGCGGGCGGTCGTGAGAACGCGGTTCAGCACGGTGGCAATGATCACCGTTGCCGTAAAGGCAAACACACAAGCGTATATCCACCAACTGATATCAGCCTTGCACAGGAAATGCTGCTGCCATCGGTCTATTACTATATATCCGATAATGAATGCCAGGGCCGATGCCAGGGCAAGGATTATACCATAGTCACGGGCAAATATGGACAGTATGTCACGGACCTTTGCTCCATGTACCTTGCGCAGTGCAATCTCGCGTTTCTTCTCCTGGCAGGTCAATGCTACTGTGGAGTATATGCCGGCCAGCGATATGAGCATGCAGAGTATCCCCAGGATCTCAATTATCAGTGAGAGATGGCGGTCTTTGGTGAGATTCTCATAGAAAAAATCCTCGGAATAATTGAGTTCGTATGAAAGTCCGGTGGGCTCCATTATTTCATTGATCCTGTTGCTGAGTTCTTTCCTTTTTCCAGGTTGGTATGTGATGCTGACATGGGTTTCGGACCATTGGCCTCCCATCTGCCCCAACAGCTTGCGGTTATTTGGGGCACATAGTATATAACTCTCCGGTTCCTTGTTGAAATCAGTCAGATACAGGTCACTGACTACGGCTACTACCTGGAATATGTTTGTTACTTCGGCATATTCTCCTTCTGTGATTGTAGGATGTCCGTCCACCCACTCTAATCTTGATAGTGTCCGATACCCTCTTCTGATAGTCAGGGTGGGCCCTTGGGATATATCCCCAAGCCCCAGTTCACGCTGGAGATTCCTGGTAATTACAAGCTCATCGTCCCTGAGAGGCCTGTCGGTCGGTATTGCTCCGTCAAGCACATTCAGGGAGAACAGTTTAAGCAGGGAGGTGTCAATAATGCCAGCTATGTTGGTCCTTATGTTGTCATCGCCGTTAATCCAGGTCCCACGGTGTTTCCAGATCATATCGACCGACTCATAGATATGATCAAATCCACCTATATCGGTGTAAACGCCCTCTATAAACGGCAGACTGTTCAGTCGGGACGTGATACCGAACTGTCCGTCTATGCGGTTAATGAAGGCCGATGGGCTCTCGATATCCGGCATGCGTTCATCTATGGGCGAATAACTCATGCGCCCTTGAAGACCATTCATGTCCTTATGATCGGGATTTGTGATGGTAAGAACTGCCATATCGTTTATCCTGATTCCCCAGTTGTTGTTTCTAAGGAACCTGAACTGATGGAGCATGCAGATAATGACAAAAGAGAACAGAATACTGACAAACAGCTGGATTCCTATGCTTATGTTACGGAACCTCTTGCCGGTTTTACGTATTATGGAATTCTCAATAGCCCTGTTCCTGACTATACCCACCGATATAATGCTTATTAATACGGAAACGGCAAATGCAATGATTATAACCGATAAACCGCCCCAAAGCACATAACCTCCGGTCATGTCGGCATCGGCCATATCACGGAACCTGTCTTTAAGCAGGATTATTGCAAGATATCCCAGAAGTGATGCTGTACCCAGTATGATACCGGACTCTGTTGCCATCATCTTTAGTATCGAACTGCCGTTTGCACCATGAACTACTCTGAGCGCCATCTCATGTTCCCTGTTTCTTGTTCTGTTAAGGCTGAACAGCAGGAAATTAACCAGGCTGCATAGAGTGAGCAGGAGGCTGGCCCAGGCAAACAGTCTGGCATGCTTGTATCCAATATACATCTGGCCGGCCGCTTCCTGCTTGTGAACATCACTTATTGGCAGCAATTCATATTTGGGAGCGTCAAGATAATATCGGTTCCCATCTATTACCTTGCTTAATGAGTCCGAAAGCCATTTGGTATCAGTGCCTTTGTGAATCTTGAAGAATCCATTGGGGTATCTGTCCTCATGGGAATAGACAACCGGGGCCATCGGAATTGCAAACGGAGCGTTTTCATCCTGGTCCGGCATTACGGCTATCACCCCTGGTGTGATATCTGGAAAGATATGCATGCACAGTATGTCAAAACTCAGGCATGATGGTCCTTGGAAAGGTGCGATGACCGCACATACGGTTTTCCCATAGCACTCTTTTCCTATTGCGTTACCATCGGGAAACAGCCTTTTTGAATAGTCTTGGGACAGGGCTACGTAGTTGGTGTCTTGCCGGAACATCGGGTTTCCTTGGAGCAGACTGAAATCAAAGAAACTGAAAAATGCGGTATCGACAATCAGTTCCTTTACCTTATCATGATTCCTTATATTCCATTTGGTGTATGATTCAACCTGACTGAATTCAAGTAACGGGGATAATAACTCCGGACTGAATTTTTCTATGGAAGTGTTACTTGAGTAGGGAGAGTGTTCAAGCAAAGTGAAAATCCGGTCCGAATCTTTGTGAAAGTTGTCAAATGACTCTTCAAAATGAATCCAAAGCGCGGAAAAACTGAGGCAAACAAGTCCGGCTGCCATACCGATGCAGCAAACGGCGTTCTGCAATGCGTATTTCCTGATGTTACGCAGGGCAATGGTTATGTAATGTCTGAACATAGGGCTATATGTTTTCCATAAAAATAGCATCACCGCGCACCACGCTCCAAGAAAAAAATGCAAAAACGTGCTTTTTTGCCCAAAAGTGTCTAATTTTTGGACAGTGACGCAAAGGGGGCGTTTGCGTCACTTTACGCTGCGGATCTCTTTGCCGAACGGGAAGATTGATCCGAGGGCGATCCTGAAGTGCATCTGGCCGAACGGGAAGCCGATGACGGTGATGGTGAACAGCAGTGCCAGAACAAGATGGAAGGCTGCAATCTCCCACCAGCCGGTCAGTATCCACAGTACGTTGAATCCGGTGCTCAGACATCCTGGCTGGCCGGGCTTATCGGCCATCTCGCAGCCGAACGGCCACAGGCAGAATGTTCCGATTTTTATTATCTGAACTCCGAACGGGATACCAATTATGGTTATACAATATAGGAATCCTATCAGATAATAGACGAATGCCGTTGCAAAACCGCCCAGAATAACCCAAAGGATATTGCCCAAAGTCTTCATAATTGCAAGGTTTATGATTAGTCTCACAAATGTAGCAATTTCGCGGAATAAATGACGCAAAACGCGCTCGGCCCGAAGGGACGCTTTTACCAAGCGAAGCGACTAAAAGAAACGACCCCTTTGCGTCACTTTTACTAATTTTGCGGCATGGAAAGAACACTTGTAATACTTAAGCCCTGCACTGTGCAGCGCGGGCTCATCGGTGAGGTGATATCACGGTTTGAAAAACGCGGCCTCAAGCTTGTGGCCATGAAAATGCAGCAGCTTGATGCCGATATCCTGCGCCGTCATTATGCGCACATGGTGGAGAAACCTTTTTATCCTATAATAGAGAAGTCGATGATGGCGGCTCCCGTGGTTCTGTGCTGCTGGGAGGGCATCGACGCCGTAAGCGTGGTGCGCGAGATGGCCGGCGCCACCAACGGCCGCAAGGCACTGCCCGGCACCGTGCGCGGTGACCTGTGCGTAAGTCATCAGGAGAACATCATCCACGCATCGGACTCACTGGAAACCGCTCAAGCGGAGTTGGAGCGTTTCTTCAGTCCCAGTGACTACTGCGACTACCCGTCACCCCTGCTGGACTACCTCTACGCCCAAGACGAACTCTAAAACAGTACAATTGGGGACAGACCCCTTTTGTATCATTTTGGAAAAATAGTACAAAAGGGGTCTGTCCCCAATTGTACTGTTTTTCAGATTGAGAGGACTGAGAGCACGTTGATGAGTTCCTCGCCGATGGGCTTGTCCTTCTTGACTGCCTGGGCGATTGGGATGTTGACCATCTCATCATTATCGATGCCAATCATTACATTTCGCTGACCCTCTTTCAAGGCCTCGATTGCAGCCACACCCATGCGGCTTGCCAGTATGCGGTCCAGTGCGCTGGGACGTCCGCCGCGCTGCACGTAGCCCAGTATGGATACACGCACATCAAACTGCGGATACTCGTTGTGCATACGCTCGGCGTAGTGCATGGCACCTCCGTCGGCCTCCGATACAATCACGATCGAACTGCGTTTGGACTTGCGGATGCCGCGTTCGATGTAGGCGGCAAGCTGGTCGATATCGGTAAATTTCTCGGGGATGATGGCGGCTTCGGCTCCGGCGGCAATTGCGCTGTTCATGGCCAGGAAACCGGCATCGCGTCCCATCACCTCTATAAAGAATATGCGGTTGTGCGAGTTGGCGGTGTCGTGAATCTTGTCCACGCACTCCACAATGGTGTTGAGCGCCGTATCGTAGCCGATGGTGTTATCGGTCCCGTACAGGTCATTATCGATGGTTCCGGGCAGGCCTATAACCGGGATGTCGTATTCGGCCGACAACTCCTGTGCGCCGGACAGCGATCCGTTACCACCTATTACTATAAGGGCATCAATCTTGTGTTTCTTGATTGTAGCATATGCTTTGGCATGGCCCTCGGCGGTCATGAAATCCTTACTGCGTGATGTGCGCAGTATCGTTCCGCCCTCAAATATTATGCCCGATACGCTCTCGGTTGTGAACTCCTTTACGTCATCGTTGATGAGTCCCTCGTATCCGCGGTAGATACCCCAGACCTTCCAGCCTGCAAATATTGCCGAGCGCGTGACCGCACGGATTGCAGCGTTCATACCAGGGGCATCGCCGCCCGATGTCAAAATACCTATACTTTTAATCTTAGCCATAACTTCCAATTTTGCCGCAAAGTTAGCAAAATGATACAATTGGGGACAGTCCCCTTTTGTACTATTTTGGCGAAATGATACAAAAGGGGACTGTCCCCAATTGTATCATTTTCAAAAAAAAACTGCAAAATGTTTGGAGGTTATTACAAAATGTAGTTTATTTGCAGCAGATATTAGTTTAAAACTTGACAAAACCAGCTATATGAAAAAACTTACCGATAAGGAAATTGCAATCATGAACGTGCTCTGGGACGGAGAGCCCATGTCAATGCGTGACATTCTGGAGCGCCTGCCCGAGCCGCAGCCGCACTTCAATACGGTGGCTACATTTGTGCGCCGTTTGGAGAACAGCGGCATGATAACACATAAGGAACTGGGAGCCCGGTTCTTCCTGTATGAGCCGGCCGTGAGCCGCGAGAAATACGCCGAGATGGTAAACAAGGAGAGCGTCAATAAGTTTTTCGGCGGATCCTACATGGAGTTCATCTCCTGTCTGGTAGAGCAGCAGGAGGTCAGCGTGGAAGAGCTCAAGGAGCTTATCAAAATGGTAGAAAAGAAGAAGTAATATGGGTAGTGTAGTCCTTTATATAATAGAGTGGGCGTTTGCCCTGCTGGTGCTGATAGCCATTTACAAGGCGGCCTTCAGCGGAACCACTCTGCACCGATTCAACCGGTTTTACCTGCTGGGAGCCACATTGCTCTCGGCCCTTCTCCCCCTTGTGCACGTGACTATTTCTGACAGCACCCCCGTGGCGGCCGGCCTCTCAATTGAGGAGACCTATTTTGCCCGGGAGCTGTCAGGGACATTCACGTTTGCCGCTGAGCCACAGACTATGTGGGCCGATGCCCCCGACCTGGCAACCTCATTGCCTGGACCCGAACGCAAGACCAGCCTCTGGGCGGTCATGCTCATCGGCACGTATTCAATCTATGTGCTAACCCTTATAATAGGGTGGAGCCGCGGAATATTCCGTGCCCGCAAGTTCCTGAAGGGCAAACCCCGCCGCCGTCTGAGCCGCACCGTCTGGCTTGTCACGCACAGCGAGCAGTACGGCCCGTTCAGCTGGATGAACTACATAGTGATATCGGACTCCGAGAACGGATTCGCCCGTCGCGCCAGCCTGCGTCACGAATACTCGCACGTAAAACTCTTACACTCGATAGACCTTGTTGTTTTGCTGGCCTGCACCATAGTAAACCCTGTGTGCTGGCTGGTACTCCAGGAGATAAAGATAGTCCACGAATATGAGGCCGATGACGAAGTGATCAACCGTTACGGCATTCAGGAGCAGGACTATCAGAGATTACTTATCTTAAGGACTGTCGGCGCAGAGGCCTATGCGCTTGCCAGCTCCTTTAACCTTAACATTAAAAAGCGAATCATTATGATGAACAAGAACAAAACCCGGAGGAGACGCCTCATGTGGCTTCTGCTCCTGATTCCCCTGCTGGGAGTGACATCTGTCCTGTTTGCGCGTACAGAAAAGGCCGTAAATCTGGATGATAAACTGCGTTTCACGCAAAGTAATGTTGAAATGTCTTTCAGGTTACCTGAACCTATGATTGATTATTCTTCTGGCTCTTCTGTTTCTTTAAAGACTCTCCCGCCTCCTCCTGCTGCTGTGACGCGTGCCGAGTACATAAGGGTTATTGGAGATGATGAGGAAATAACTGAAGAATTATCACGTGAAGCTGAAAGAAACAATGAAATGATCATTCGCCAAAGGAATGTCATGACAATACAAATCAACAAGAATAATGAGATATATGTAAATAACGGACTGATTAAAAGGGTTATAACAGTTGATGAACTCAAGAATCTTGCCAAGCAGTTCATTCAGAATCCTGATAATGACAGCAGGCTTCCTGTTATAGTAGATTATGACATCGATGGTTATGGAACTGTTCAGACTACGTTAAAACATGTAATCTCTTTTCAGTATGACCGTGCTTCATCATCTGCCGTATGTAATGATGTAAGGTATGAGTTGTATAAAGCATATAATGAACTGCGCGATGAACTGTGTGTGAGCAGATTCGGAAAGAATTATGACCAATGCACTGACAGTCAGCAGAAGTTTGCCCGTGCCATGTATGCGAATAAAATAAGTGAGGCTCAACCCAAATCATACGATGGTGAAGGTAACCTTATTCAAACTCAAGTGAGGTCTGCCGCCGCCAATCCCGAACTGGCAAAGACCAACAAAGTCAATAAGGATTTGCGTATCAGGGTTAAAGGCGCCCCCGCCTGGTTATACGTATCAACGGTATTGTTTGATAATGAGAAAGGGCAGGACCGTTTCAGGAGTGAGACCACCCCGAAACAAATCAGTGTGGAAGGCCTTAATGATTACATAGATCAGGCAATATCAGACGGTATGAAGATCCGAAAAGTCCGCCTTTCAACGCAGCCTGATGTTCCCATGGGGCCAATCATTGACCTGAAAGAAACACTCCGCTACAGGATGCTTCTGAACCTTGTCATGGAAAGCTACAAAGAACCTGATGTAATGTACACAGAGCAGTCCGGACAATCGGTGAATCTTAAAACGTACATAACTGAGTTGCCGGAGAGTGCCTGGGAAAATGAGGAATCCCCGGAGTTCAGCGTAATTTCCCGGATAATCCGACCGGGCAATACGTCTTCGGACAACTACTATGAACTCTGTCTGGATATCAATGAAAAAAACATGGTTGCAAAGATAGATGAAAGGCGGGATGGTGAGAATGTAATATTAAGTTGGACTGTTCCGCAGGAATTTACCAATGTTGACCAGCTTGAAAAATACATTGACAATGCCGATAAAACAGGCAGGCATATCAGAGATGTTGCCCTGAACATCAGACCCGATGCCAAGAATGGTCTTGTTACGGATATTAAGAATTCACTTAGAAAGAAACGACTTCTTAATATCAGGTATGTGGGCTCAAAAACTACCGGTGAAGACCACCGCCAATTCATTTACCTCATTGATATAAGGAATTTGGAGAACAATCTGGATAATATGGAAGTTCTTTCTAAATCATTGATAGCATACATGACATCATACAATGGGGATACCGATGACCTGAATTCCACCGAAATGAAGGCGTTTGTTGATGCCTACAGAGCTGCACAGAGTGAGCTCCGCGCTTTAGCTAAAAAATATCAGGATGAATTGAATATCCTGGAGCAGAATCCCGACATGAAGATTGAGGATTATGAAAAGATTCAGCAGAAATATCAGGAAGACATGGCTGAGTTGCGTAAAAGAGCGGATGAGATGAATCTGGATTTTTCTGACGAATACGGAAATGTATTGAAATCAACTGTTGAAAGATATCAGTATGTGTGCATCAGTCATTACAAGAACACCGGTATAACAGAAATGTCGGCCGATAATTTGGATTCATATCTGAAAGACTTGTCTAACGGAAGAATAAAAGGTTTTACAATCCCATATTCATCTTCAAATTATAGATTGATCCAAAGGAATTTGTCAAGAGAATACTCCGACAAGGCTGTACTGTATCTCGATTGAACCAATAACAATAAGAATAATAGGGCCGACTAAAAAGCATTTATAATTATGTTGATGCCCCAGGAAAGCAGAATCAGTTTTTGTAGCGTGAGTGGCTTTTGTTTTTGATAATTATGTATTTTTGCGATATGAGCAAACGTGATGCAGACATACTGTTTTTTGTGGCTTTCTGTTTGGAGAGTTATAAAAACAAGCACGGAATGACAGGCGAGGATGTTTCGGCATTGTTTGACCGTAATGGTATTAAAAAATACCTGTCTGATAATTATGATATTCTGCATACACAAAGCATGCCTTGGATATTAGAAGAAATAGAAGAAAAACTAAGCCTATGAAACTGTATCATGGAAGCCTCCAGATTGTAAACGAACCTAGAATTTTGGTTCCCAACCGTACTCTTGATTATGGTTCTGGTTTCTATACAACCACATCAGAACAGCAAGCCAGAGAATGGGTATCCAGAAAAATATCAGGCACTGGTATAGGTTACGTAAACATATATGAACTTGATGAGTCTAAAATAACATCGCTGGATTTACTCAAGTTTGACAATACTCCCAATGAGGAGTGGGTTGATTTTGTTCACGCTAACCGCACCATTCTTGGTTTTACCCACAACCACGACCTTGTTTATGGCCCCGTAGCCAATGACAGGGTATATGCAGCTTTCTCTCTCTATGAACAGGGGTTATTAAGTAAGCAGGAACTAATCACTGAACTTAAGACCTATAAATTGGTTGACCAGATGCTGTTCCATACTGAGAAATCTCTTGAGTGTCTAACATTTATAAATGCAGAGGAGGTACATCTATGAGAGCGGAAATAACCCAGGATAATCTCTATTTGATTCTTGCGGGAAAGGTATCGGCAGTAGCTTCCTTCATTGCAGATGATGAGCATATCAGTCCGTTGGATGCTCTAACCAAATTCTATGCCTCCGATACATACCGCCGCTTGGAACGCGAAGATACCAAGTTGTGGCATCTAGGTCCAGTTGCTCTATATCAAGAGTATCAGGAAGCTTAATGACATTCTTTAGATCATCGGCAGTACGGACACAATAGTATCAGTTCCCTGTGACAATTATCGTTTCCCTGTGTCATCTAAAAAAGGTACAGGGAAACTATAATTTTGAGTCAGTTTTACAGTTCGTCCTGAGCGTAAAAAGTGTTCTTTCCATGTTAGTATCAAGAAGATAACGCACGGGTCAAAGTTCAAACTTCGGGTCGATAACAGTAAATGCGCCCTGATACCTACCCAGTACAATTGGGGACAGTCCCCTTTTGTATCACTTTGGCAAAAATGATACAAAAGGGGACTGTCCCCAATTGTACTATTTTTGACTTCTGCGGAGTTGCATCGTATAAGAAGGTGAAATAACTTTGCAGTATGAATTTTAGGAGAGTCCTTTTGGCAGCGTTGATGCTGTTTACGATTAGTGTGAGTGCGCAGGATTGGAGCAGTCCGGAGACTGAGTCGATGCTGCGTACTTATGTCAAGCAGATATTCCAGGTGGAGGGAAAGGTGTACGGTGTGGATGATTACGAGCCGGAGCCTTATCCGTTGCAGGGTGCCAATATTGTGGTTACCTGCATGGGCGATACTACGGAGTTTGACGGCTCCATGGCCGATAAGGACGGCAGTTTCTGGACCTATATGTCCCGCCGCGACCGTCTTAAGGATACCCGCCTGCGCGTAAGGATATCTTATCTGGGCATGCAGACGCTGGATTCGATAATGGATCCGCCAATGAAACGCGAGAACGGAATACACACATATGTAGTCCGTCTGGATTCCATCGTGCTGTGCAGCAACCCGCTTACCACCGAGGAGGTTGAAATTGTGGCTGAACTGCAGCGTATGTACCAGCGCGGTGATACCATAATATTCAACGCCGATGCATACGAGATGCCGACAGGTAGCGTGCTGCTGGACCTGGTGCGCCGCCTGCCCGGACTCAAGTATCAGGACGGCAAGATGACCTATCTGGGACGCGATATCAATGAGATACGCCTTAACGGAGACCAGTTCTTCAAACGCGATATGAGCATAGCGCTCAACAACATGCCCACCGACAAACTGAAGAGCCTCAAGGTATATGAGGTGCCCGATGACACCCTGAACCGCATGAGTGACAACCATCTGGTCATGGACATGCAGACCAAGGAGCCAATGGACCGCACCGTTTTTGCCAGCGTGGAGGTTGGTACCACCGAGAACTTTGACAAGTACCGGGTATCGGTTGACGGCTCCATGTGGAAGCAGGGCGGATCGGAGTTGTATGCATCCTATAACAGGAACACCATCCCTTATGAGTATGCAAACCAACTAAAGACAGAGAATTCAAACGGAAACCTTTATTATAATAAGGAGTTCGGCAAGGTATCGGTCAACGCGCAAGTGAGTTACGGTGACAGTTACAATGAGAACAAGTCACAGAACTATAACAAGATGTTCATGCCCGAGTTTACCCAGAACTCTTACAGCGAGAACACCAGTTCCAACGGCGGGCACAACTGGGGCGGATCGGCCGGACTTAACGGACGCATTGATGACAATACCTGGTATAACCTGAATCTGGACCTCTCCAGGAACTGGAGCGACAACAGCAGCAACTCGGTGGATTCAATATCCAATGAGGGCGAAGGGCTTATCAGTTCGACGGTCCAGTCCAACAAGGGTGATAACGTGAGTTCTACATACAGCGTTTATGCCGGAATGGGCAAGTCGTTCGGTGAGGATGGCAAGTATAACCTTAATCTGAGTCTTAGAGCGGGGCGGTCCGACAACGACGGCAGCAGCATTAATACCTCCGAAAGCCGTTTTGCCCAGCTGGGAGACAGTGTCAGGAAGGTGCATCACCGCATTTATACGCCATCAACATCCGACAATTACAGCCTGAACATGAGTCTTAACCGGCAGATGGGTGATGCAGGTTATCTGGGAGTGGGCTATAACTTTGCTTACGATAAAGGCAAGAGCATTCAGCAATATCAGGATTTGGGTAGTGACGGATCTCTGAAAGAGGTTGACTCTCTCTACTATGACAGGCGCAACAGCAATCTTAATAACTCTTTTGACCTGGATTATTTTTACTCGGACTCCGTCTACAGGATAAACATGTCACTGAATGCATCGCCTGTGATAATGACGATTGATAACCTGAACAAGGTTCCCGGCAAGGACGATGAGCATATCCGCTATAAGGGCATCCGATACTCGGCCAATGCCAATTTCAGAGTTAAAATATTCAAGAAGAGTCAGATAGGCATAGGCTACAACGGATCGAACGGATTGCCGGGCGTTCAGCAGCTCTCAATGGTGACCGATTACAGCGACCCGATGAACATACATGAGGGTAACAGCAACCTTAAGAACTCATTCTCACACAATGTTAATCTGGAGTTCCAGCTGCAGTCATGGATGCGCACCAGTATTAGTTACGGGACCACGCTCAATGAGATAACCACTCTGACACGCCTTGACCGCAAGACAGGTGCCCGTATCACATCGCCCGAGAATATCAACGGAAGCTGGAATGTAAGCGAGTATCTGTTCCTTACCTATCCGTTCCAGGACCTGTCGGTAAACTTTACCGCCAACCATTCGCTGCGTCATAATGTGGCATTCGTACAGTCATTCACCGATGCCGCCGCCAACAAGAGCGCCACAGACTATCATCAGGTAAGTCTGAATATGGAGGGCGCGTATTCTGACCAGTCCTGGATGATTCAGGGAAATGTGGGTTACACAATGGACCACAGCAAGAGCGATTATCTGGACAAGGCCAGCGGAGGAAAGAGGCTCAGTGCCGGTCTGCAACTGTCATACCAGTCACCGATAGGTCTGGGGGCTTCGACCCAATGCAGCTATAACCGCCCGTTCGGGTATGAGATGAAAGAGGCCAACCGCCCGGAGTGTATGTGGAACGTATCGGCCGAGTGGAGTTTCCTCAAGAGCCGTCAGGCTACGCTGAGCGTTACATGGCGTGACATACTCAAGCAGTACAACGGATTCTCGGCATCGGTATCTGGCACAAGCTGGAATGAGAGCCGCACGTTTGGTGACACCTCCATGTTTGTGATTGCGTTCAGTTACCGCTTCAACAATTTCAGATAGCCTCCTGATGGGGATTAGTCTTACGCAGGTTGTTGGGACTGACTCCTGACATCTTCTTTACGAATTTGCTGAACGAAGCCTGGTCGGGGAAGTAGAGTTCGTTGGATATTTCCTGGATGGTCATATCGGTAGATAACAGCATGGAGCGTGCGGTAGAATAGAGCAGTTCAGATATGATGGTGCTCAATGTCTTGCCTAGAACCTGAGTGGCTATCTGGTTGAGATACTGCGGCGTTAGGCACATCTGCTCAGAGTAGAACTTGGCCATGTGCTCCTTTCGGTAGTTGTTTACGATGAGCAGATATAACTTTCGTGCCAAAGTCTGCTGTCGGCTTAACGGCTGGTTGTAGTCTGTAGTGTCCTTGAGCCGGACCTGCATAATATTGTCCAATTCAACATGGTGCCACTCTGTTGCCAGTTTCAGGAAAACCTTCTGGTTAGGGCAATCCTTGCGGTTAATCTGTTCTGCGATACGGTCTGTGCATGCATTCATGGTTTTGGCCTCATCGGGAGTAAGATGCATGACTGGGTTGAAATAACTTTTGGTCCAGCGCTCTGATTTGACCAGATAATTAAGGTGGATTGCCATGTTGTACTCGTTTGAACCAAGCAAAAGCAGGCGCACGTCATAATCCGGGCTGCATTCAATAAGGCGACATGTATGCGTTGGGGCCAAAATAAACACACTGTTGACATCAAGCCTGTACTTGTTGTTGTTGATTTCCGTGATGCTGTAGCCATTGGTTATGTATCCGATGGCAAACGCATCTATTGAGAACAATTGTTTGGCTATGTCAAAACCGAATATCTGTGTATCCATTACTGCAATCTGGTCTTTGTAGATTGCGGCTTGTCTGTCTTGCGGCAGTCCGACAATGTCTTTAACGCTGTATCTTATCATAACAATTGCCTTGTTTCTGTTTGGACAACTAAGATAATGAAAAAATCCAGCATTAGTTTCAAAATTTACAAGTTTATTTAATTGAGGGTAATATTAGTCCTGAATTTAGTTTTGATATTTGCATCGGAATTATGGGCTGTCGTGATGACATTCCTGATTCTAAAAAGGCAATGTTGGAATGAAAAGGTGTCCGTTAAGTGTATCATGGTTTCTTTCCTTTTCATAAGTCATGATGCATGGACCCCGGATAAATGGCAGTCTTGTAAGGTTGGCTGCCATTTATTTTTTTATTTTTGCAAAAGCATGACTTACCTTCAATTACCGGATAATGCAGAGTGGCGCAGGCTGGTTTTCTGGCTGGCGCTTGAGGAGTGGGCTGTAGGGCACGCCCCCGATACATTCTTTCTCTGGAACGTACGTTCTACGGTAATATTCGGCCGTAATCAGGATATGGATGCCGAAGTCAACGTGCCGTACTGTAAGGAGCACGGTATTGAGATGTACCGACGCAAGAGCGGTGGCGGTTGCGTCTATGCCGATGAGGGCAACCTGATGATATCATACATAACCGGTCAGTCTGATGTTAACAAGGCTTTTGATGAATACCTGTCCCGGTTGGCGGATGCATTGCGCGGTATGGGACTGGATGCGGTTCGTACTGAGCACAACGATATCCTGGTTGGAGGCCGTAAGGTATCGGGCAACGCCTGTTATGCCTCCAAAAGCGGCTGCATAGTTCACGGAACGCTTCTGTACGATACTGATTTCAGCGAGATGGAGCGTGCCATAACCCCCTCCAGGCAGAAACTGGACAGCAAGGGAATCAAGTCCGTACGCCAGCGCGTAACTAATCTGAAAGATTGTGGATTACTTTTTGGCTTTGATGTTTTGAAGTCCAAACTTATTGATTATTTTTGTAAAGATATACGGTTTTTAAGCACTCCGCAGTTGGATGAAGTGCTTAAGATTGAAGAAACCTATCTTGACGAAAACTTTATAAAATATGGACGAAGAGATTAAGAAAACCTGTCTGCACGCCAGCCACGTCAGCCTGGGAGCACAGATGAGCCCTTTTGCTGGCTTTGACATGCCCATCCAGTATGCCGGTATAACTCAGGAACATCTGGCCGTGCGCAACAAAGTGGGAATGTTCGATGTGTCGCACATGGGCGAGATATTCATAAGCGGACCCGATGCCGAGCGTTACGTAAACCACATATTCACCAACAACATAAGCGGTTACAATCCCGGCAAGATCTTGTACGGCATGATGCTCTACCCCAACGGAGGTTGTGTGGATGACCTTCTGGTATACCGCGAGTTTGAGCCTGACCGTTTCCTGCTGGTAGTGAACGCCGCCAATATAGACAAGGATTATGCCTGGATGCTGGAGCAGCAGAGAGGTTACAACGTCAAGATAGACAACCAGTCCGACATCTGGGGCCAGATAGCCATCCAGGGCCCATATGCCGAAAAGACCGTCCTTGATGTGCTGGGTCTTGACTGCGCCAAATCCCTGGGCTTCTACGAATACTGCAATGCAGAGTACAACGGCCATCGTCTGATAGTAAGCCGAACCGGCTACACCGGCGAGGACGGCTTTGAGTTATATGGAACACTGAGTGACACGGTAGAGATCTGGGACCGACTGATAAAAGCCGGAGTAGAGCCCTGCGGCCTTGGTTGCCGCGACACCCTGCGTTTTGAAGCCGGCCTGCCCCTATACGGCGATGAACTAAGTGCCGATATCAGCCCCATAGAAGCCGGCTTAGGAATCTTCTGCAAACTGGACAAAGCCGAATTCATAGGTCGAGAAGCCCTGGTAACCCAAAAGGAATTGGGAGTTGAAAAGAAACTGGTTGGCATTGAGATATTCGACCGCGCCATCCCCCGCCACGGCTACCCCGTAGAGCTTGAGGATGGAACCGTAATAGGCGAGGTAACCACCGGCTACCACAGCATAACCCTGGACAAAAGCATCTGCTTTGCCCTGGTTAAGCCCCAATACGCCGCATTAGACACGGAATTATATATCCGCATAAGAAAGAAAGTCTTCCCCGGCAAAGTGATAAAGAAGAGATTCTACCAAACCAATTACAAAAAATAACTTTGGCTTTGGCGTTGGCTTTGGCTACCATCCGGCGGGATGAAATCAGGCGACGAGAAATCCAAACTAATACTTAAAACACATGAGGAATTTTAGAAATTATGAAATTTATCAAGAGGCTATGGATATAGCTACATTGGTTTACAAAAAGACCAAAACGTTTCCAAAACATGAGGTGTTTTCATTGACAAACCAATTAAACAGAGCAGTGGTTTCTATAGCTTCTAATATAGCAGAAGGGGCTTCAAGAGAATCTGAGAAGGAGTTTTCCCATTTTCTCGAAATAGCAATAGGTTCCGCATTTGAGGTAGAAACGCAATTGACAATAGCCAAGAATTTAGGTTATTTGAAAGAGGAGGAAATAGAACCGATACTTGCCAAATTAGGTAAGGTAGAGAGACAATTAAACCAATTGATAATAATGTTAAACAATAAAAAGGTTGAGGTTGGCCCAAGCAAAAGCCAAGGCCAAAGCCAAGGCCAAAGTATAAAATTATGAGCAAGATTGTAGAAGGATTAAAGTACAGTGAGACCCATGAGTGGGTTAAGGTAGAAGGCGAAATCGCAATCATAGGAGTAACCGACTTCGCCCAGAAGGAAATGGGTGAGATAACCTATGTTGACTGCCCCGACGTTGATGATGATGTTGAGAAAGGCTCAGAGTTCGGAGCCCTGGAAAGCGTAAAAGCCGCCAGCGACCTCTTCAGCCCCGTAAGCGGAACTGTTACAGAAGTAAACGAAGCCGTAGTAGACGATCCCAAGCTGGTCAACGACGACGCCTTTGAGAACTGGATCATCAAGGTACAGATGAGCGACGCATCAGAGCTTGACGACCTGATGGACGCAGCCGCATACAAAGCATTTATCAAGGAGTAATGGCCGGATTCCAGTATTTCCCTCACACCGATGAGGACATAAAAGCCATGCTGGAGAGGATAGGCGTAAACAGCCTTGACGATCTCTATGCCGATGTCCCGCAGGACTGCCTCTACAAAGGAGAGTATGACCTGCCCGACGCCATGACCGAACAGCAGGTCCGTGACTTCTTTGAAGGCCTTGCTGCCAAAAATCCCAAGCTGAAGGTATTTGCCGGAGCCGGAGCCTATGACCACTACACCCCGGCGGTAATCCCCTACATAACCCAGCGCAGCGAGTTCCTGACCGCCTACACCCCGTACCAGTGCGAGATATCGCAGGGAACGCTAAGGTACATATTCGAGTACCAGAGCATGATCTGCACCCTGACCGGAATGGACGTAAGCAACGCCTCCATGTACGACGGCCCCACAGCCGCCGCCGAGGCCATGCGAATGATGGTGGCCCAGGCCAAGAAAAAGAACACCGTGCTGGTGTCAAACACCCTGCTGCCCCACGTAAGGGGAGTGATAGCCACCTATGCCAAGTACGCAGGAATAACCATAAAGGAGATAGCACAGGAGAACGGCCAGACCAGCAAATCATCACTTGAGGCCCTGATTTCCCAAGGTGATGTAGCCGGAGCAATAGTTCCATCTGTAAACAGGTTCGGAATAATAGAGAACCTGGAGGGTATGGCCGATGCCCTGCACGCCGATAAGGCCCTGCTCACGGTCTATTGTGACCCGTCGGCCCTGGCAGTGGTTAAGACCCCCGCAGAGTGGGGAGCCGATGTGGCTGTAGGTGATGGCCAGCCTCTGGGAATTCCGTTGTGCTACGGAGGTCCGTACGTGGGCTTCATGGCCTGCCGTCAGGACTATATGCGCAAACTGCCCGGCCGAATTGTAGGCCAGACCACTGATAAGGAGGGCCGCCGCGCATTCGTGCTTACCTTGCAGGCCCGCGAGCAGCACATACGCCGCGAGAAAGCCACCAGCAACATCTGCTCAAACGAGAGCCTGATGGCGCTCTGGGTGACGGTGTATCTGTCTCTGATGGGTCCCGAAGGTATGAAACAGGTAAACGACCTGTGCTACCAGCGCGCCCATTATCTGTACGATAAACTCATTGAGACCGGAAAGTTTGAGCCCGTGTTCAAGGACGCCGTATTCCTTAAGGAGTTTGTACTCAAGTCAAAGGCCCCCGCAGCAGAGGTTCAGAAAAAACTGGCCGATGCCGGATTCCTGGGAGCCCTTGAGACGGAGGAGGGCTATGTGACCTTCTGCGTCACCGAGAAACGCTCGTATGAGGAAGTGGATGAATTAGTTAGAGTATTATCTAAATAACATTGGCATTAGCGTTGGCCTTGGCTACCATGCGGCGCGTAGCTTTTTGGCCAACGCCAATGCCAATGCCAAAGTAAAAATATGAAGTACTACGATAAACTGATATTCGAGTTAAGCAAGCCGGGACGCACAGGATATTCGCTCCCTGAGACCTGCAGCAAGTGCAAAGGTACAGAGGCAATACCTGCCGGACTGCTCCGCAGCAATGCTCCCCAACTGCCAGAGGTAAGTGAAGTGGATGTGGTACGCCACTATACCAACCTGAGCCAGATGAACTTTGGCGTCGATACCGGATTCTATCCGCTGGGCAGCTGCACCATGAAGTACAATCCCAAGATAAACGAGGAGATTGCCGCAATGCCCGCATTCGGAGGCATACATCCGTTGCAGAAGGATGTACCCGGAGTAGATGCCGTATATAAAGGAATAGACAGTGCGCTTGCCGCCATAACCGGCATGAAGCACTTTACTTTCAAGCCCTGCGCAGGTGCTCACGGTGAGCTTACGGGCCTGATGATAATCCGCGAGTACCATATGTCACGCGGTGACACCAAGCGTACCCGTATCATAGTGCCCGACAGCGCACACGGAACCAACCCCGCCAGTGCAGCGGTATGCGGACTGGACGTTGTGGTGGTCAAGTCAAACGCCAACGGTCTGGTCGATGTAGAGGATCTGAAGCCTCTGCTGGACGATACCATTGCCGGCATAATGATGACCAACCCCAACACTCTGGGACTCTTTGAGAAGGATATCCGTGAGATTGCCCGGCTGGTTCACGCAGCAGGCGGTCTGCTCTATTATGACGGGGCCAACATGAACCCGCTCATTGGCACGGTACGTCCGGGCGATATGGGATTTGACGTGATGCACCTTAACCTGCACAAGTCATTCTCAACTCCCCACGGAGGCGGCGGTCCCGGCAGCGGCCCTGTAGGCGTATGTGACAAACTGGTGCCGTTCCTGGGCGTGAACGTATCGGGATTCAACGGAAACTTTGGCGTGATACTGAGAGCCTACGCATATATCCTGATGCTGGGCCGCCAGAACGTAAAGCTGTGCGGAAAGCTGGCCACCCTGGGTGCCAACTACATAAAGGAGAGCCTCAAGGACTGCTATAAACTGCCCATACCTACCGTCTGCAAGCATGAGTTTGTGTTTGACGGTCTCATTAACGACGGTGCACGCGAGGGAAAGGAGGGAGCAGCAACCCTGGATGTGGCCAAGCGTCTGCTTGACTTCGGGTTCCATGCACCTACAATTTATTTCCCGCTGCTGTTCCATCAGGCCATAATGATTGAGCCTACCGAGACGGAGTCAAAGGAGACATTGGATGAATTCATTGAGGTGATGCGCAAGATTGCCGCCGAGGCTGCACAGGATCCCGATATCCTGCACGGCGCTCCGCACAATACGCCCATATCCCGTCCCGATGAGACCACAGCCGCACGTAATCCTATCCTTAAATACTGGGACGCATGCGCTTGCTGATAATAGGCGGAGGCCCGGGCGGTTATGAGACCGCGGTTGAGGCTACAAAACGGGGATTGGAGGTAACCCTTATCTCAGAAGGGCCGCTGGGCGGAACCTGTCTGAATGAGGGTTGCATACCAACCAAGACGTTCTGCCGCTATGCAGAACTCATTGAGCAGAACATTAAGGCCGGCCTGGACTGCAAGCCGTCATTTGCAGCAGCGGCAGAGCGTAAGCAGGCTGTGGTGGAGCAGTTGCGCTCCGGCATAGACATCCTGCTCAAGAACGTGCAGGTGGTGCGCGGCAGGGCAGAGTTCAAGGACTCCAGAACAATTATCTGCAATGGTCAGGAATATACAGCCGATAAGATAATCATCGCTACCGGATCCGTATCGGCCTCATTGCCAATACCCGGTGTGGAGAGTTGTCTTACTTCAAAGGAGATTCTGGACCTTACGGAGGTCCCGGAGAGTCTTTGCGTGATTGGCGGCGGCGTGATAGGTCTGGAGTTTGCCTCCATATTCCGCAGTTTCGGAAGTGAGGTAACTGTCTTGGAGTTCTGTCCCAATATACTGCCCCGCTTTGATGTTGACCTGGCCAAGCGCCTTAAGCAGTCACTCTCCAAACGCGGTATCAACATTGAGTTGCAGGCGCAGGTAACACGCATAGACGGGAATACGGTAACCTATATAAAGAAGGAGAAGGAGTTCACGGTCCAGGCCGATAAGGTCCTGATGGCAGTGGGGCGTCGTCCCAATACCGAAGGTCTTAATCTTGAGGCCGTCGGTGTGGACTATACCCGCAAGGGCATCACTGTCAATGAACGTTTTGAAACATCAGTACCGGGTATTTACGCTATAGGGGATGTTACAGGCGGAATAATGCTGGCTCATGCCGCAACATATCAGGGACTGCATGCTCTCAACGGAATATGCGGTCAGGATGACAGCATACGTTTTGACCTTATACCGGCGGCCGTATTCACGATGCCCGAGGTTGCAACCGTGGGATTGACCGAGGAGCAGTGCAAGGAGCAGGAACTCCAGGTACGCTGTCTCAAATCATTCTACCGTGCCAACGGCAAGGCCGTCTCAATGGATGAGACCGATGGTTACTGTAAACTGATTGTTTCAGAGAGCGGAGCAATCCTGGGAGCTCATCTGATGGGCGCCCATGCCTCCGATCTAATCCACGAAATAGCAGTGATAATGAATCTGAATGGAAATCTGGAACAACTCCAGAATGTAATACACGCACATCCGACTCTTAGTGAAGTATTGCAGACAGCCCTTCATAATTGAGAATAAATAGGCAGTACCTGCGTTTAAACCCAATACATAAAAAAGGGCCCGGAAGAATTCCGAGCCCTTTTTATAATTCTCAATTCATTAAAATCCGCCGAATCCGCCGCCGAATCCGCCACCGAATCCGCCGCCGAAGTCACCGCCCATCATCATGAAGTCGCCTCCGCCGAAGCCGCCCATGTTGGGCTGGCTGACCTTACAGCCCTTGGGGAGTGTGAAGAAAGAAGGATCAACATCCTCGGCAATGAAATTCATTGCAGTCTGGCTTGTGGTTGACCAGTCGCTCTCAGTAACGGTTGACAGAGGAATTCCCTCATATACGCATACTGTGATATTCTGGGTGAAGCCCATCTGATTGGTGGGGCTCATTGAATACTTCTTGCATGTAAGACCTGCAACCTGCTCCTCGCCCAACTCCTTGATCTTGTTGCGGCGAATGGTCTTCTTGTCCAGATTCATCCAGTCAATCTCACTGAGTTGACCTATCTGGACGCCTCCCATACCGAAACCGCCGAAACCGCCGAATCCGCCACGGCCGCTACGACCACCGCCGAATATGGGCATAGCAGTAGCGGTATTCTCCTTCTCGTTGATGGTGTATGTGGTGTCACCTATTGAGATGACGCGGGTTATGGTCTCACCGTAAACGGTTATTCTTGCAGACTTCTTTCCGTAATCATCAAAATAGATCTGCTCTCTCATGGCACTTGCATCGAAACTGTTGATCATGTTCATGAAGGTGCTGTCACCGAATGAGGCGTTGCCTCCTCCCATTGCAGTGATTGTTGAGAAATCGGGCATGTCACCCATATCGGATGAGATGGTGATGACTCCGGATTTTACTCCGAACAGAACTTCCTTAACCTCTTTTTTCTTTGCGCTGACTGAACCGCAAACCGTTGCAAGAAGCAAAACGGCCAACATTGTTTTTTTCATACTGTGATTATGTTTTGTTTTATCTGTCATTACTGATGCTTTCGACAAAAATATACTGTTCTGCCGCATTTGTTAAATCTGTTGCCGGAAACATTTTATAAACAGTTGTTTTTTTTTGGTTACATTTAGACTTGTTTAATAGTTTTATGAATTGTATATTTGTAATCTGAAGATAATTAGCGGTATAAGACAAACAATTAAAGGATAATAATTTACAAATACTCAAAATAGAAATGAAAAAAGCATTGTTACGTATGATTGCGCTGATGTCGGTCCTGACAGGGACGGTCAATCCTCTGTGCGCACAGGCTGTTGATGAACTGATTGAGGCGGCTATGGCTGTAGATCTCAGTCAGGTGTCTTTTTCCAATACAGTAGTTACTGTAGACGGAATACGTTACAAACTTGATGAAACCAACAAACTGGCTCGCTGCTGCTATTTCAACCGTGATAACGTGGCCCCGGAGAAGTTTGTCCTGCCGTCAACCATCACAGTTTCGGAACAGACTTATGTAGTGGTATCCATTGAGGGAAACTACTCTTACATGCAGAGCAATACCAATGAGGTTGTGCTGCCGTCAACCATACGCGAGATGACGGATTATGCTCTCTATCCGTTCAACACTGTCAAGACATTCCAGATTCCCGAGAATGTGGAGAAGATAGGCAAGAACCTCATCGGACGTGACAATGTAACAGTCCGCTTCAAGGGCCTGACACCTCCGGTATTTGCAGGTGCTCCGTACTCAAGCAACAATAAACTGAAATTTTACGTACCGGCAGCCTCATTCCGTGCATATCATCTTGCCGATTACATTGAGAACTGTTGTGTCATAGCCGACGTGCCCGATACGGGAACCGTAGTCACCGGCCGTGTATCAAACGGTGAGCTGGGCTATGTGGTAGTTTCCGACATCCAGCCCGAGATACGTACTTATGCCGATGTCAACAGGCTGATAATAAGTTCAGGTACAATTGATGAGCAGGACTGGTACGCAATGCGTAATATGCACAATCTTGTCTATCTTGACCTGAGCGGTCTTTCAATAACCGAGATGCCATACGGCGCATTGGAGGACTGCTGGCAGATAGAGACGGTAATTCTGCCTCCTACGCTCAAGGCCATTCGCGGACATGCGTTCTACAACACCGGTGTCAGTGACCTGATACTTCCCGATTCGCTCAGAGAGATTACCGGAAGTTACAATTTCTATAACTGCGATTCTCTGAGAAGCATAGTCATACCTGACAGTGTAAAGTCTCTCCCGTCATACTGCTTTTCAAACAGCAACAACCTTGAGGCGGTCCAGTTGCCCTGCAAACTGTCAAGTATGGGCTCATACTGTTTCCAGAGCTGCAATCTGCTCAGTCTGTCAGTTCCCGGGACACTCTACACCATTCCTTACTGTGCTTTCTCATCCAATGCCAATCTTGCGCAGGTTGAGCTCAAGGAGGGTGTCGGAATGATTGACTCGTATGCTTTCAGCTCTTGCTCATCGCTGCCGCAGATTATTTTCCCGTCTTCTTTGAGACGCATAAGCACTGCTGCCTTCCAATATGATTACGCTTTGGCGTCAGTATCTTTCAATGAGGGACTTGAGGAGATTGGCGATGTGGCATTCTACAACTGTTCATCACTGACACATATTGTACTGCCCAGCTCGTTGCAGTTCTGTCTGGGATCACCCTTCCAGTCCTGCAACAACATTACCAGGATTGACAGTTATGCACTGATTCCGCCCACGGTTCGTGCCAACCTGCCCACATATTATGCACGCAACATAGAACTGTATGTTCCGCTGTGGAGTTATCAGGAGTATATGACTACACCGGGATGGCTGGAGTATCAGGATCATACCAAGATCAATTATGATATTCTCCCGGAGAACATAGTTATAAACAAGGAGTTTGAATTCCTGCTTGACGAGAAGAACAACGTACAGGGCTACACACCCAATATCCGCCTGCTTTACAACTCGGAGTCAATTGATGACGGTTTCGGTCATACCAAGTATGAGCGCGGCAACCTGACCGTAAGCAGCTGGAGTAAACTGGCGGTAGGTGATTTCTCGATGTACGTATCTCCATACGCCAAGTATTATGCCGATATGAGTTATTTCTATAATAACAGTGAGTATGACTACAACCGTACGGTCAATAATCCCAACTCACTGATTGTCAAGGGTGAGATGCGTGCCGAGAACCAGACATTGAACATGATGCTCTATAATGACCGCTGGCAGTTCGTAAGCTTCCCGTTCCAGGTCAAGGTGAGCGACATCGTTCCGGTAGACTCCAAGACACAGTGGGTTATCCGCAGCTATTCAGGCGCCGAGCGAGCAGCCAAACATTTTGACAATACATGGCAGAACCTGGGTCCCGATGATTATCTGGAGCCGGGAAAGGGATATATAATGATGTGCTATAACACCAATGCTCCAAACAATCTGGTGTCATTCACAGTAACTCCGGTCGTTGAGTCCACATCCCGTCAGTATCTTTTTACAAGTGATGACCGTGTGATAGACCTGGAGGAGAACCTGAGTGACTATGAGCAGGACCGCTCCTGGAACCTGATAGGTAACCCGTATCCCTGCTATTTCGATACCCGTTATCTGGATACCGAGTCTCCGTTTATGGTCTGGAACTCTTACAGCCGCAAGTATGAGGCTCTGAGTCCGGTTGATGACAGTTATATCCTGAATCCGGGTGAGGCATTCTTTATTCAGCGTCCCATAGATTCTGAAAGCCTTACATTCCTTCGCGGTGGCCGTCAGACCCATCGTAATCCCAATAACCTGACCGTTCAGGATGCCCCGATGCGAGGCACTGTTGAGCGCAGGGTATATAATATCACCGTTAAGACCGATTCACTGACAGACCGTACCCGCGTAGTCATCAATCCGAAGGCAGCGATGGGGTATGAGCTCTCTCGCGATGCCGCCAGATTCAGATCGGAAAATATGGATATGCCCGGTATCTGGAGTGTATCGGATGGTATTGAATATGCTATTAACGAGAGGCCCGAAGAAAACGGGGAGGTATCTCTCTCATTATATCTTCCCAAGACCGGTTACCATACAATAGGTATAGGGGCAGGTTCATACAGCGGTCCGGTTGTGATTGTGGACCGCAAGGAGGGCAATAGAAGTGTTATAACCGCAGATCAGGGCTATACATTCTACAGTGAATCAGGCTCGGTGAACGACCGTTTCGTTATCATTCTGGAATCAGGAAATGATGTGACCGGGATTGAACAGATCACTTCCGGTGATAATGATGCCGATGTTTACAATATCAGCGGTCAGAAAGCCAACGGTACAGAAAACGGTATATTGATCAGGGAAGGCAAGAAGATCCTTAACAAGTAAGACTCATGAAAAGATACCTTATTCTATTGATGGGTCTTGTAATCCGATTTGCGGTTCAGGCCCAGACTGATGATTACAATCCGATCAATCCGCCCAACCCGGAATGGCCACAAGCGGATACCACAACCTATTACAGGGTTGTATGCCGTTCTATACCCGATGGCGCCGGGTCATTCGGGGGCATAAGTGACGGTTACAGGCAGGGTGCCAATGTCTCCCTTTATGCATATACTCACGACAACTGCAACTTTATCTGCTGGAAAGATGCCAACGGCGTTGAGTTGAGTTCCACCAACTCATATTCATTCAAGATGCCGGCTCATGACGTGACGGTATATGCAGTCTACGAGTATGTTCCGTCATCTCCCGGTGATCCCGTGTTCAGCAGGAACTATCCCCTGACATTGGTTTCGGAACCGGCAGTGGCAGGTACGTTCAACCTGAGTGAGCCCAAGATGGTTAAGGAGGGTACCACCGAGACTCTGTATGCATACACAAACAACGGATTCAGGTTCCTCAGGTGGGAGACTGAAAACGGGGAGGTGTTGGGTACCGGTACCAGGATAAACTTCCTGATGCCATCGGCTGCCACCACTATTAAAGGTATTTATGAGTATGCACCTTCAGTTCCCATCAATCCTGCCGTAAACTCATGGGACGGGCTGGCAGGACAGGCAATAGTTGACTGCTTCAGCCCGGGAAACCTGACGTCGACATTGCGCGGGCTTGTGCCTAACGCTTCAGAACTGACTCATCTTATAGTTGACGGTCAGGTGACAGACAATGACATGTCGTTCACCGGCACCTACAAGAACTGTTCATATGTGGATATGAGCCGTATTGCCGGTATTTCTAATGTGCCGAGCTACATTTTTGACGGCTATTCAAACCTCAAGGAGATAGAACTGCCCGCATCAATCACCTCAATAGACCGTTATGCGTTCAGGAACTGCTCTCTCCTGAAGGCTTTTGACATCTACTCAACCGTGCCGCCCACAGTTACACCAGGCGCTTTTGAGGGTGTGCCGTCAGAGATGATCGTCTATGTGCCTGAGGCATCGGTCGAGCTTTACCAGGCTGACGAATTCTGGGGCGCATTCGCAGTGGTTCCGCTCAAGAGCAAGATATCTTCACTGGAACTCAAATTGCCGGCCGACTGTTCGGACGGACGTTACAGGAACATGTCACTTGAACTTGTCAACGTCAAGAACGGACAGAAGTTCAGATATGTCATTACCGACCGCCTTAGCTACACTTTCAGTACTCTGGTACGCAACACCACCTGGAAAGCCAGCCTTAAGAACCTGTCGGGCCAGCTGATAGGCGAGAGCGACGTTATACTGATAGATGACGCCAACGTCAGTTATACATTCAGTAACCTTAAGAGCCTCAAGACCCTTACACTCAAGGTGCTTGACGCCGGCGGCAATGATGTCACAGATGCAACGTCAGTAACGTGGACCGATGCTTCGGGTACATACCTGTCGCAGGGTAACAGCCTGGGCTCACAGCTGGAAGGTTACAAGGTGGGCTACAGCATCGCCCTTTCCAGGGAGCTTGGCATGAAGTATCAGCAACCGGCCCCCACGGTTTACACAGTGAATGACGGGAGCAACACCATCGTGGTCAACCTCAATGAGATACCTGTTTATCAGCTCAAGGGTACTGTGGTTAACAATATGACCGGAGTGGGTATACAGGGCGCATCGGTTTCGGTTACCCAGCTTATAGCAGGCAAGTATTCAAGCGCAATGACCGTACAGACTGATGCCAATGGAGCGTTCAGCGCCTCTGTCCTACGCGCACCCACGACGGTCACCGTATCGTCCGATGAATGCGTTAATACCTCTTTCAGGCTTGAGGATGACAGTTTTGCCGACAACGTCTCTACAATGACTGTCGATTGCGGAGAGACCCGCCTCAAGCCGATATCGGGTGTGGTGATAAACCTGTCATACACTTTCAGGCAGAGCGTTGAGGATGGTAATGCGGCAGAGATACTTCCGTATTATTCGGATTATGCCAATGTATCCTACCGCCTTTATGACAAGACCCAGGGCAAGGAGATAACATCGTTCAGCGTCCAGTATCCCGATATCGTGGTGATGGATGACGTGATGACAGGCGATGAACTGGAACTGACCTGCGTTAGCAAGCAGCGTTCATTCACCGATGTCACTGTCAGTGGAACGGTTGACAGCAACAACAGGCTTTCACTTACCATTCCGGTTGTGGAGCTGGGAGGTATCAACGCAAGGTTCCTCATTACGGACAACACGGCTGTCAACGGAATTCTCTATGACAGCAAGGGACTGCTTGTAAGCAATTCGCTCTACAGCGGAAACAATCTCTCCATAACAGGTCTGGCCGACGGTGATTATACGCTCATCACTATGGGACAGAGCGCATATTTCAACTCAATCTTCTCACTTGACAATCTGGCCGAAGCCGGAATGACCGAAGGGGTTGACTATCTGCGCAACAATGTCACCGTCAGGAGCGGCAACCTGGTCTCACTCCGTAATGTGGTGGTGCCGCTGTTTGATGAGTCCAAGTACTACTATACAGGCAGGAACACTTCATTCTCCGTCAACAAGGCCAACGTGATAGCCGGAAACTATCTGACCCTGAGCGGAAAGGTTGATTTCCTGGATGCGTGGAAAAAGGACGTTACTGACGTGGAGATGCTGATACGTCTGCCGGAGAGTTGCAGCATGGTTGAGAACTCCGCTATTCTGGGCAACTCACTCACTCCTTATGAATACCGTGACAATACGGTCACCATTCCGTTGGGTGAGAACTGGACAGACAGGGTAAAGTTCTGCATCGTGCCTTCGGAGCGCGGTAATTTCATGCCGAGTGCATTCGTCAGGTTCAACCTTAAGGGCAAGACTATACTTCAGCCTATCGGAAGTGCAGCCTACACTGTCACGGATATGACAATCTGGAGTGCACCGCTCATATCATTGCCTACAATAAGTGTCGATGGTAATGCGGCTGGGCAGTCACAGGTAGTGGTTTATGACGGCCAGAAAGTGATAGGTACCACCAAGGCGTTGGCCGACGGCTACTGGTCACTTCAGGCTGACCTGGGTCAGTGCCATAATATGTCAATCCATGAGATCTGGGCCGAGGTTACGGCACCGTCAGGATTCACGGCACAGACCGAGACCCGTTTTGTAGAGTACAATGAGCGAAGCATCCAGGCCAAGACAGTTGAGATGTCATTCTACAACAACCTTATCGGTGTGAACCGTACCATATGGGTAGGCTTTGACCTGGAACACATCAAGGCCAGCTCTCCCAGTTACATGTTTGCCGGAGGTACAGATTTCGTATTCACCGCAGACCTGACAAACAATGATCCCGAGGTGGTTAACAGTTGCGTAATCCGCGTATTCACCAACAAGCATGAGTGGATTGAGTTGCCGGCACGCTACATACCCACACTGGACCGTTGGGTTGGCGTTGGGCGCTTTGACACCCAGTCAATGCCTATAGGCGTCAGGGTAACGGTCGATGCCGATATCTCCACAGATATTGACTACAGTGAGTTTGAGCAGATTTCGGAGCAGATAACCGCTGCCGTAACCGAGCAGCAGGATTATGCCGAATCATACCAGAACTTCCCTGAAACGGACAACAGTTATGTGGTTACACCGGACATTCCGGAGCAGATACCCGAGACGATAGCTGATGTACAGATAACCGTTGGCTTTGATCAGGTAGAGGAGTGCGCACAGGAGGAGACTGTGGTCACTGTTGAGTATGATACCGATCAGCAGTCTCAGCAGCCACAGACAGTGACGGTTGACTTTGCAGATTGGAACTGTAACAATTACCAGTTCTACCAGGTTCCCGCCCAAGGCATTGAGACCGTCACTTATACGGCCGATACCATTGAATGGTCGACAGACCAGCCGAATGGAGAACCCGTTCAGGTCTATTACAGTGAGGACGGATCGTTCGTGGTGTTTGACCAGACCTGTGACCTGGCCTGGGGTGTTGATGTCAAGGCTCCGGCCCAGGATAACGGGAATCCGGTATCCAATAGGGTTGCCATCGGTCATCAGGGACGCATTGCAACCGAGCTTGTAGACTCCATCAAGGCCGAGATCCGGAACCTGGAGACAGCTGCCAGACTGGTTAACGGTTTCATCAATACGACTGCAGAGCCTATCCGTCATCAGTTGGCGGACATAGACAACAGTCTGAATACTGCACGTGAGCTTACAGGAACCCTGCTTGCATACAAGGATGCACATCCTGAAGAATCGGCAACCGTGAACGCCAAGATTGACGCACTCAATGCCGATGTGGCCAAGCTCAAGAAGAACCGCTATGAGCTGGTTACCGCACTGAATGAGGTGACCGGATATATAAGCATTGTACGTGATATCAACAGACTTATATCATACGGTCATTACGCCATAACCGATGTCAATGACTGGCAGGTGTTCATAGACCGCATACTGCCGTGTGACGGTTGGGATGACCCCGAGGCCCGTGCATTGTCATGGATATCGGAGGGTTTGAGAGACAAGCACGGTCAGCGTTACATTGCAGCCTGCCGTATGGCATCGCTGGCAGCGGCTGTTATTACATCGGTCAGCCAGAATAATGACGGCAAACCTGTAATCAGTGTCATACAGGGTGCGGTGGGAGACTATCTGTCCAAGACCGCAACACTTCTGTACAGGGAGAACAAGGCTCTGTCACGCAACCATATACGCAAGGCCAAGCGTGACCGTAACAGCTATGTGAACTGTAATTATGCAGACCTTGAGGTGATAGAGGACAAGTGGGATTTCTCTCTGCCGTATCCGATAGTGGAGCCTATCATCGACCCGTCGGGTTTTGTATATGAGGGAGTCTCCAGCAACCGCATCGAGGGAGTGACCGCAACCGCATACTATCAGCATACCTATGAGGATATGTATGGTGACCTGCATCAGGAGACTGTCCTTTGGGATGCAACCATGTACGGTCAGGAGAATCCTCTCTATACCGATGAGCAGGGTATGTACCAGTGGGATGTTCCTCAGGGCCTATGGCAGGTCAAGTTTGAGAAAGAGGGCTACCAGACTGTAACTACCGATTGGCTGCCGGTACCTCCTCCGCAGATGGATGTCAATATAGGCATGGTACAGAACGCACAGCCCGAGGTTGTCAAGGTGCGTGCCTTTGAACCCTCACAGGGTAATCCCGGAGGCGTAGAGGTTACATTCTCCAAGTACATGAACCCCGAGACGCTGACATCAGACAATATATATATCAAGGTGATAAGGGATACCGTTTCAATGTTCCGTGAGATAGCAGGTATCTCATATCCGGATATTGAGGAGTCTGTAAAAGGCAGCGGCATTTCATATGCAAGCCGCGTATCGGTTGACATTGACAGCCTGGATCTGTATGATGAGGTTTATCTGATAATAAACAGGGATGTCGAGAGCTATTCGGGCATAACCATGGCCGGAACCTTTGAGCAGAAACTGGATATTGAGAAGAGAATAACATCCATAGGCGTTGATTCGGTGGCATGGGTGGGATACGGTCAGAAGGCAATCCTTAATATCGGCGCCCTGCCTACATCCGCCGCAGCCGGCAAGAGAGTTACAGTCAGGTCGGCACAGGCTATGATAGCCGGACTTGGCCAGAACGGTACCGATGATGTTGTTGAGGTTGTGCTGGATGCCGACGGTCAGGCTCAGGTTGAGGTGAGCGGAGCTTTGTTCGGAACCACAGCCCTGCAGTACAGCATCGCATCCGAGGATGTCAAGGCCTCTACGATAGTAAGCGTGGTTGATTCCAAGTCACTCGAGGAAGTCAAGGCTCCTGTGGCATCAAGGATTAGTGGTACGGCTCTCTATTCGGGCCAGACCGTGACCCTGTCATGCGAGACACAGGATGCTGTGATCTACTACACTCTTGACGGATCATGTCCATGCGAATCGGACAATCCTATCCTGTATCAGGGCCCGATAGCCATAACCGACGCTACAACCATCAAGGCAATGGCTGTGGGTGTGAACGGGTCGGAGAGTTTGATAGCCGAGTACTCATATTCCGTACGCAATTCAAGCGTCAGGATGACTCTTGAGGAGGGATGGAACTGGGTATCGACAGATCTTTCTGCACCGCTTGAGGCAACTCAGCTGGATGGAGTGGCACAGTTGATACGTACCAGCGATGCCGATATCACCAGCAATAACGGTCAGTTTGAGAGCGGCATTACGGTGGCCGATGCCACAGTATCGTTCAAGGTCAAGGCTGACGCTCCTGCCGTGAGGATGTTCCAGGGAGGCCAGTACAATCCGTCACTCACTCCGATAGCACTGAGCCGGGGCTGGAACTGGTTGGGCTATCCTATTGATGCCGTAATGACACTTGACGATGCTTTAAAGTATCTTGATGTTGATGAGGGTGACCTCATTACCAGTCTGACCGGCGGATTTGCCCTGTATCAGAACGGTGAATGGCACGGAGAACTGAAGGTGTTCATTCCGGGTGACGGTTACATGTACCGCTCCATGAGCAACAAGACATTTGTATATAACACGATACCTACTGTCAATGCCCAGGCTCTGTATTCAGGTAAATCCAATACCGAGTGCGGCCCGTGGAGAGTCAACCAGCACCGGTATGCAGACCTTATGCCTGTAATGGCAGTGCTGATGGACGGAGACTCGGAGGCTGATCTGAGCGGATGGTATATCGCTGTGTTTGACAGTACCGAGTGTCGCGGCGTTGGGACCGTAATTGAAGGTGTAGCCTACATGACAGTTTACGGTAATCCGGGCGAAACCCTGAAGTTTGCCGCCATTGACGCATCCACAGGCAAGCGTTATGAAATAACCGAGACTGTTGAGATAGGTCTTGACGAGATTGGTACTCCGGATGATCCGTTCGTCCTGAATCTGACTGTACCTACAGGTGTGCAACATCCTGAGACGGCTGATAAAGACGGCAGGATTTACAATCTCAAAGGACAGCGTGTGGAGAGTGCAGGAAAGAGCGGTCTGTATGTTATTGAAGGCCAGGTCCGTTTTGTAAAGTAACATACCCGGTCCATACAGAAAGCGTTCCGGAATCCATGATGGGTTCCGGAACGTCTTTTTATCATCTGCGGGTCTGATTGAACAGCAAAGGTATCAGGTCCTGACGGCCGATGCGTCTGAGCTCGGCTATGAGTCGTTGGCGCTGGGCAGGGTCGTACCAGAAAAAGAACTGGCGCTGAGCCTGTTTCTCGCGGTCTGTCCGCGCGGTATAGACCGGCTGCATGGTGTAGGGATTGATGCCGGTGTAGAATATCTCCGTGCTCAAAGTCATTGGAGTGGGCGTAAAGTCCTGAATCTGCTCCAGCTTGAAGTTGAGTCGTTTGGTTATTATGGCCAACAGCGCCATATCCTCTTCGGAGCAACCGGGATGGCTGCTTATGAAATAGGGTATGAGCTGCTGCCTGAGACCGCATTCCTGGTTTACTTTGTCAAATGTCTTCTTGAATTGCTCAAAATGTGTGAACGATGGTTTGCGCATCAGTTCCAGAACGGAATCCGATGTGTGCTCGGGGGCTACCTTGAGACGTCCGCTTACATGTCGGCTTATCAGTTCACGGGTGTAATCCATGTGGGACCTGTCGGCTTTTGTATCAGGATCGCGGTACTGCAGTATGTCATATCGGATGCCGCTGCCTATGCAGGTCTTTTTTATTCCCGGTACCTTGTCGGCAGCACGGTAAAGGTCTGTAAGGGCGGTCAGGTCTGTGCTTAGATTGGGACAGACCTTGGGCGTAAGGCAGGTGGGGCGTTTACAGTGCAGGCATTTGTTCCTGTCCCGTCCTCCGGTGCCGTACATGTTGGCAGACGGACCTCCCAGGTCCGACACATAACCCTTGAAATCCTCCATCTCTGTTATCTTGCGAAGCTCCTTGAGGACACTCTCCTTGCTGCGGCTCACAATCTGTTTGCCCTGATGGGCTGAAATGGTGCAGAATGAACATCCTCCGTAACAGCCGCGGTGTATTGTTACAGAATGGCGTATCATCTCATATGCCGGGATGCGTTTGCCGTTGTAGCGCGGGTGGGGCAGGCGTGTGTAGGGCAGGTCATATATGGCGTCCAGTTCCTGTGTGGTAAGAGGCGGATACGGAGGGTTGACCACTATATAACGGTTTCCGGTTTTCTGGATGATGCGGTGGGCCTCAATCATGTTGGACTCCTCCTCAATTATGCGGAAATTGGCAGCCTGGGCACGCTTATCGGCAAGACACTGCTCGTGTGGGGCCAGTACCTTGTCCTGACCGGTTATTCCGCCGGGTACTTCACGGCACAGGAATGCGGTCTGGGGTAGAGTGAGCAAATCCCGGATACGCCCCTGACTTATGGCGTCGGCCAATGCCACGGTAACCTTTTCGCCCATGCCGTATGTGAGATAGTCGGCACCGCTCATCTCAAGGATGTTGGGCAAAAGCTTTTCCTGCCAGTAGTCATAGTGGGTGAAACGGCGCAGAGAGGCCTCAATGCCTCCCAATACTACGGGTACATCGGGAAAGAGTCTCTTCAGGGCTTTTGTATAGACAATTGACGGGTATTCCGGTCTGCCGGTGTGACGGCCGTCGGGAGTATAGGCATCCTCCGACCGCAGACGCTTTCCGGCAGTGTAACGGTTGACCATTGAATCCATTGCGCCGGCCGATACGCCAAAGAAAAGTCTTGGTGCCCCCAACTTCCTGAAGTCACGCAAGTCATCCTGCCAGTTAGGTTGTGGTACGATAGCCACCCTGTATCCGTGAGCCTCAAGGACCCGCCCTATGACGGCTGTGCCGAACGAAGGGTGATCCACGTAAGCATCACCGCTGAAAAGTATGACGTCAGGCTGGTCCCATCCCAGCTGTTCGCACTCCTTTTTTGTTGTAGGCAGCCACTGAGGCATTATTGCTGGTCGGGTTGCGGTTCGGGATTTGATTTGTTCCAATCTTCATACAGGGCTATCAGGTTCTTAAGGCCGAAAGCCTTCATGTCGCGGTGATAGATAACGTCAATGCAGAGGTCCAGCAAGGCTTTGTCTGACCCCTGGGGAGTGGTGAGCAGTGAACGTATGTTCAGTTTGAGCTTGTCCAAAGACTGCTCGGTCACTATACCGCTGCTGTCTATCAGTAGCTGGAACAGTGAAAAACTGCGTATTGTGCGGAGATTCTCATCCGATACGTTGATGCTCCGTGTTCCTGATTCGTTTGCCTGGATAGTGTACATAATGATAGTATTTTAGTTTTCTGTCAGATACCTTAATACGGAACGCATCAGTTTGTCGCGCTCACGTTGGGATGTTATGCTCTCAAACGGGAAGCCAATTGTCAGGCATCTGCTTCCCTTCTCACCTTTAAAGCCTACTCCGGCAGTCAGGCCGCTTTGGGTGTAGGTGAGTTGCCGGGTTGCCTTGCCGACTGGAGATATTACATCGGGTCTGGTGACTCCGTATGCGTATTTTGTAGCCTGGCGCCTGATTTCGGGCTTGCTTCTGAGTCCTTTAACGGCATCGTCAGTAGCCGATGGCAAGGGGCCTTCCCATCTGTAATGAAGTACATTGGATGTGAACTGTTCATCATCCAGACTGGATATCATATCCGCTCCGACATATGATCCGCTCGTAAACAGTTTACCGCCACTCTCCAGATACGAGGATATCCTTTTTTGCAATTCAGGTGGGAATGTGGAGTAGTCTTTACTGAACAGCGTATCCTGGAGCGAGCGTTTCTGCAGTCCCAGGATCAGGTCAACCACGCGGTAATGTGTAAGGTTGACCAAACCCTCCTGGACAGCATCGCGACTGCATGAAACAAATGACCACCCGGCTTCAAGGATGGAATGTCCGTGCAGTTCAGGATAGTCAAAGGTGTTGCCGGCCAGAAGCGTTCCGTTCAGACTCTCATCGCTGGTGCCTAATGACACCTCCTCGGGTGAGTCTATGCTGTCCTTCAGGAAAATCTGCTGCGCACCGCACAGTATAGGAGAGCGCATATACTGTACACCGGGGTCGGTGAGTATATCAAATCCCAAAGTAGAGTCTGTCTCAACGGTCTGGGGTGCGCCAAGGCGTTGGAATCCGTTTATGATAAGCACAGTACCTTTGCTTTCCGAAGCTATTGAGGCAGCCAGAGTCTCGGACGGCATACTCTCTCCGCCTTCATTTACAGCTGTTATGCGGAACCGGTAGATACGGTTTTTTTCGGGGGACTTAAAGGTATATCTGTTGTTCTGGCAGAATGTACCGTTGTCAAATCCTCCGTCATCAACTGCCGTATACACAACGTAGCCTCGGGGAGATGCTGTGGGTTCAAGTGTGTCAACAGCAGGTTCCCATGACAGGTCAAGGGTTGAACTGCCGGACACCTCAATCCTGAAATCAACTATCGGAAGCGGTTGGACTACATAGCTGCGGTCATGCAGGAAACTCTCGTATTTAAGAATAGACTTGTAGATGGACCGTGCAGCCATGAACCTGAAATTGGGGTTCAGAGCCAGTTTCACATCCCAGTAATTCTGGTGCGACAGGAGTTCAAGCAGCATGGACAGTATCTGCGGCTCACGGCTCTCGCAATAGTTCTTGTCCCATATCCCGCGATAGACCCATTCGCGCCCCAGACCGGCATTCATGTCTTCAATCAGCCCGGTCAGGACCATGTCGGTAAGGTCCCTGCTCAGATAACGTGAATGGCCTTCTCCCAGAAGTATTTTGTTGAAATTGGTGGTGCAGATTCCCAGCGTGCCGACCAGACTGTCTCCGTAGGTGTATCCTGCGTCAGTGTGGAGCGCAAAGCACAATTCCAATGGAACGCCCGTTCCGGGATTGGCTTTGTTGAACACCGAGCCTCCCGATATCCAGTTGACCATATACGGTCGGGTCCAGATGTCCTCACGGTAATCATCGGCACCGTTATACTTGTTGAATATGCTGTCCGGCGCTCCAGCGAACCTTGTGTAGTATTTGGCTCCCATATTGTAGCGGGGGGCTTTTATCTCAAGTCCTTCACGTATCTCAACTGCCGTTCCTCCGCCGAACCTTACCGCATCGGCATTGACGGTACCGTGCATGCGGCTGCTGTTGTCCAATGTGACCATACCCTGCGGGCTGCGGCCTTCACGGAAATGGAAAGTGCCGAGATATACCCATGTACCTCCACCCATCTGCTGGTTTACATGGAATGTGGTGGTGCCTCCGCTGTGGAAAACTATATAGCGGGCATCATCAATGCTGGTGGAGTCTGTCTGGTAGGTCACATAAACGGCGTAGTCACCGTCCTCAGGGATATCGGGAATCCACATGGCCGATGACATCACTATCCCTGGAGCGTCGCCGGCCTGAGCGGTGCGGGTGGGCAGTTTAAGGCTGTCTGGGCAAATGCGTAGGGAATCCTCCAGGTAACCGCCTCCGTAAGACGTGCGCCATCTGCCGTCTTCACGGTAATTATCGGTCCCTGACTTGACGGTTACGCTGTTAGTCTGCCAGTCACGTTCACGTGATGTATAAACCACGGCACCGGCATTCTCAAGCATCGGAATCAGGTAAGGGTATGCGATGGATTGTGTCAGCAGGTCCTCTCGTGTACAGTACAGCGGCGGACGCTGCCACTCCCACATCATGTCTTCATTGTCATAATACAGTCCGTGGCTGGGAGTTACCGCCATGTGAATGTTGCCCAGGCCTTTGGATGCGGTGTACGGGCGGCTGTCATTTGACACCCACGGGCGTCCGTCATAGAATGTGTCGTTCCACAGGTCATCCTGCCTGATCACGTTCCTGGCCCAGTTGGGGATGAGCTGCTCAATCGTGCGGTCGGCGGTATGGATAACCAGACTGAAACGTCGTATATCCTGCGGCAATGACTTGCGCAGGCCCTCATGTATGGAGTCAATCAGTGAATGACGGAATCTCTGATAGCTGAAATTCTGGTTAAGGTAGATGTCCAGACGGCGGCTGTTACGGTTTATTACGGTCCGGTCCACCTTGAGCGTCTTCAGGTCACAGTCGGCCTGATACTGCTCAAAATGGTTCTTGACCTTGGCACGGATAACGGCATCACTGGTCTGTGCCATCAGTCCGGAAACTGACAGCAGCATGACGGTCAGTGCCGCCAAAAGGGCACGCACGTACCGGAACATATACCAGGAAGGTTATTACTTCTTAAGTTTGGTCAGCTTGTCGATGACTTCTGTTATCTGATTCTGGAAGTCCTTGACAAGAGTGCGGTAGTATTCCTTGGCATTGCCCGGCTCTGTGTGGCTGATGCGGGCGTTGAAATCATTGTCAATGCGGAGCAGGTCAACGATCAGGGCGTCGGCTGCCTCTTGATCCGTACCGGGAACCAGCTCCTTGTATATAAGACACTCTGTAAAGATGTCACCAATGATATAATTGATGTCCTTTTTGAGATTCCTGCGACTTGCCATAGTGATTGCGCTTTATTGTTTACGCGAAAATAACAAAAAAAACAAATGACACAAAGAGAACCGTCCCTTTTGTGTTATTTTGGAATGATAAAACTGATGGCACAGGGAATGATCTCCACATGGAAGTCATGCCCGGGGAGCATTTCGCCGTCCAGGCATATCTCTATCTGCTTTTCGGAGTGTATATCGACGCTCCGGCCCTGACGGTAAATGAAATGCCGGCTTGTCTTTGGGTCATCAAGATGCTGGCCTAAGGCGTATTTCTTGATCAGACTCAGGAACGTGATAAGGCTGACGGTCTTGCAGTAACCTATCTCAATAAGACCGTCGTCATTCCTGGAGCGGGGTGAGCAGAAGAATTCTCCTCCTACATAACAGTTGTTGCCCAGAGTACACAATAGCATGCGCTTCCCTTCATCTAGGAGTTCTCCGTCGGCCCGGACTTTAATATTGTTGAACCTTCCGCAGAAAATAGCCTTCACGATACCCCAGCGATATGCGTTCTTCCATCCTTTGCGGCTCAGTCGGGCGCCTGTGGCGGCGACTATTGCGTCAAACCCGAAATTGCAGACGTTTATAGAGTACCGGTCATCGTTGACCTTGAGTATGTCTATCTTGTGCGGAGTGCCTTCAATCAGACTGCTTACACTCCTGAAATCCTTGTCCTTATAGTATTTGATGAAATCATTGCCGCTTCCGCAAGCCCAAACCGCCAGATGCTTGTTCCCGGCGCCAACCATTCCGCTGGCCACCTCGTTTATGGTGCCGTCTCCTCCGCAAGCCACGAAGCATGTTTCAAGGCTGGGATTTTTCTTGCAAAAATCCCTTACAAACTGTGTGGCTGCCCTTTCGGCAGTGGTCTTGTAAATTTCAAAATCCGGTTTAGTTTCCAGCTTATTCAGCTGCTCTTCTATCATCTGAGCATTCCCGGCCTTGCTGGGCTCATTGTTGACGATAAAGCAATAATGCATCTCTCTTACTTTTGAATAGGTAAAAAATCGTGGCACAAAGGTAACTAGAATCTATTAAAATTTGTAAAATCAAGCCGTAATTAATACCTTAGCGGTGTGAATCAAACTTGTATGATATGAAAAAGACAATTCTTACAGTGTTATTCATGGCATGTGCCGCATGTACGCTGCAGGCCATCAAACCGATTGAAACTGCCGGTTTTGACAAATTCAATAACTCTTTCAAACTTGACCTGGTCTCAGTGGGTTATCTGTCTCCTCAGCTGGCATGGGAGCATTATACTGATACAAGGTTTTCATACGGAGTCTCGGCCCAGGCACATTTTGTTAACCGAAGCACATTCGTAAGGGCTCTGAATGAAGGCGATGAGGTGCCCACAACCGTAAAGCTTGACGGAAAGACATATGATCTGGACTGGTCAGGCCATCCTTCAAATTGGTATGCCGATGTAAATATGGAAGACGGAAAACATGAGGTCAAGTGGGACCGCAAATACGTAGGCATGATGGTATGTCCTGAGGGCAGGTTCTATTTCGGACGTAAGCCGGCACGGGGCTTCTATGCCGTAGCAAGAGTTGATGTCGGCCTGTTCCGTGAGACTTTCGTGGTCTCCAGGTCCAGGCTTTCATATGCCGAGGAGGATGCCATAATACAGAAGAGAAAGGATGAGGCCGCAGCAGCAGGGCAGGATCCCAACTCCGTATCAAAGACAATAGAGGACAGATGGAAAAAGGCCGGTACTGAGAACGGTGAGACTTTCATGGCACTTGGCGGAGGTGCCGGATTGGGATTCCAGTGCTGGTTCAGGCAGAACTCACACTGGGGTGTGGATATGAATACCTTCATAAAAAGGGATTTCAAGTTCTCCGAGGATGACAACCAATGGGAGTGGCTTTGGGGAGCAGGACTGCTGGCCGACATTAACCTGTCAATAATATACCGCTTCTAAATAACAACCAAATATTTGCAAGGGTGCGCAATTTTGACGAAATTTGCGCACCTTTGACTTTTTAGAGAGTTAATTAATAACATATACTATTCAGATGAGTACAAAAAGCGCATTACAGATTGCACGTGCCGCCTATCAGCCCAAACTTCCCAAGGCTCTGCGCGGTGCCTTGAAGGCTGTCGAGGGTGCTCCCACACAGTCAGTAGCCGATCAGGAGGAGGTAAAGAAGCTCTTCCCCAACACCTACGGTATGCCGTACCTCAAGTTTGAGCCGGCCGAGGGTGCTCCCGCCAAGAAATCTATCAACGCAGGCGTTATCCTGTCAGGTGGTCAGGCTCCCGGCGGTCACAACGTCATTGCCGGTCTGTTTGACGGACTCAAGAAGCTTAACCCCGCCAACAAGCTGTACGGATTCATTCTGGGCCCCGGCGGTCTGGTTGACCACAACTATATGGAGCTTACTGCCGATATCATTGACGAGTACCGCAATACCGGCGGTTTCGATATCATCGGTTCAGGCCGTACCAAACTGGAGAAGAAGGACCAGTTCGATAAGGGTCTGGAGATCCTGAAGGCTCTCGATATCAAGGCTCTGGTTATCATCGGCGGTGATGATTCCAATACTAACGCTTGTGTTCTTGCCGAGTATTACAAGGCTATCGGCGCAGGTGTTCAGGTTATCGGTTGCCCCAAGACCATTGACGGTGACCTTAAGAACTCCGAGATTGAGACCTCATTCGGTTTTGATACCGCTACCAAGGTTTACTCGGAGATTATCGGTAACATTGAGCGTGACTGCAACTCAGCCCGCAAGTACTGGCACTTTATCAAGCTGATGGGCCGTTCAGCCAGCCACGTAACGCTGGAGTGCGCACTGCAGACCCAGCCTAACATCACCCTTATCGGTGAGGAGGTTGAGGCCAAGAACCAGACTCTGGATGACATCGTAACTTATATCGCCCAGGTTGTTGCCGACCGTGCCGCACGCGGTCTCAACTTCGGTACTGTTCTGGTTCCCGAGGGCCTGATAGAGTTCATCCCCGCCATCAAGAAACTGATTGCCGAACTGAACGATGTCCTGGCTGCCAATCAGGCTGAGTTCGACATGATTCAGGCCGACAAGAAGATACAGTATATTGTAAGCAAGCTCTCCAAGGAGAATGCCGCAATATTCCAGAGCCTGCCCGAGAGCGTAAGCCGTCAGCTTGCCCTGGAGCGTGACCCGCACGGAAACGTACAGGTATCACTTATCGAGACCGAGCAGCTGCTGGCCGATATGGTCGGTGTCAAGCTGGCTGAATGGAAGAAGGAAGGCAAGTATCTGGGCAAGTATGCCACACAGCATCATTTCTGCGGATATGAGGGCCGTTGCGCAGCTCCGTCAAACTTTGACGCCGACTACTGCTACAGCCTGGGTTACAATGCATCGATGCTGATCGCTGCCGGCAAGACCGGTTACATGTCATCAATCAAGAACACCGTGGCTCCTGCCGATGAGTGGATTGCCGGTGGTATACCTATCACCATGATGATGAACATGGAGAAGCGTAACGGTGAGATGAAGCCGGTTATCCGTAAGGCTCTGGTTGATCTGGACGGCGCTCCCTTCAAGGAGTTCATCAGACATCGTGCCGAGTGGGCCCGTGAGACCTGCTTTGTATATCCCGGTCCTATCCAGTACTTTGGTCCCACCGAAGTATGCGACCAGCCTACCAAGACTCTTAAGTTAGAGCATTTGCGTTAAGCCAAACCAACAGAGGGAGTTTGCTCGCCCTGTCGTGGCGAGCAAATCCCGACGTAGTCAGCATCAGAATCAAAAGCCATTCATTATGGCCGCCGGTAAAGGCAATAATAAGAGAAGAGGGGCTTCCGTACCTGAAAAGAAAGGACGGAAATCTCTCTTCTTGCTTAAACCGGCCCCCAGGAAAAAAGGTAAAAATCCAGTCAGGAAGTCATCCCGTAAGAAACGTTCCGGCAAACCGTCCATTGTTCCTGACTGGCTTTACTGGCTGGTTACCGCCTTGCTTATAGTCCTGATATCCATAGTGGCATACATCATTTTCCTGCGTCCCTATTTCTACAGGTGGCGGCCTTGTCAGGGAACCAAGGAATACGGTGTCTGTCTGCCGTCCGGATTCCTCTGCTACGGTATAGACATATCACATCATCAGGGAAGGATAGACTGGAACAGGGTGGCCGGAGCATCGGCTGCAAACGGCTATCCCATAAGGTTTGCCATAATGAAAGCCACAGAGGGCAGTACATTCACCGACCAGGAATATCCCGAAAATATCAGGAAGGCCCGTGCCGCGGGATTCGTATGCGGGGTATACCATTTTTATAACCCGGGGACATCGCCGGAGAAACAGGCTGTGCATTATATCAATACTGTGGAACTCCTTAAGGGAGATTTTGTGCCGGTTGTGGATGTTGAGCGTACGGGCCGCTCATCGGCAGAACTGCAGCGTGAACTCCTGATATTCCTAAAGGCACTGGAGGACCATTACGGGGTCAAGCCAATCATATATGCCTCTTCAAAGTTCCGCAAACGTCATCTTGACAATCCTGCGTTTGACAGTTATCCTTTCTGGGTGGCACACTATTATGTGGTCCGTCCCGAAACTACAAAGCCTTGGGTCCTCTGGCAGTTTACTGACCATGCAAGCGTGGAGGGCATCGGTGAATATACCGATCTGAATGTCTTCCGCGGTTCTGAAGCTGATTTCCAATCCCTCCGTATTAAGTAACTGTTGGCTGTTGGCCAATAGCTAATAGCCAAGAGCCAATAGTAATAATAGGGATTTTCCCCTTAACAATTAGGAAATTTCCGTAAGCCGGGTATATTTACCATGTTATTTTTGCATTGGAAACAAACCACAAAAACATACGGTTATGAAAAAGTCAGTATTATTAATGGCATTGATGGCAGTCACAATGACCGCCGGTGCACAGAGAAATGACTTGTACTCATCCGGTAAGAACAGCGGAAAGTCATCAAGTTCATCATCGTCACAGACCTCAACAGCGGTCGTGACACGTACTCCGTCATACACCGAACCGTCATATGAGCAGGCGGCTCCTGTCGTGACGACCACTCCACAGATCATTGTTGACCGTGATCCTGATGAATACAACCGTCGTTACACCTACGGGACCAGTCAGATTCAGTATGAAGACGGCTCCGTACTGGACGATGTTCCTACCGTATATATACATGATACGGTCTATGTCCTGGACAAGAGTTCCGATGACACAAAGTATGTATATCTTGATGGAGGTTCTTATGCCGAAGGCTACAACGATGCAGTCGAGGATTATTACCTGACACGCCGTTTGTACCGTTTCCGTCATTCAGGTCATTTCTACCATTCCCTGTACGATGATATCCTCTGGGATATAGTATACTGGGACCGTTACTTTGACAGCCGTTACTGGTATTATACACATACCTATTATTATGATCCCTGGTATTATGATCCCTGGTATTACGATACCTGGTATTACGATTCATGGTACTATGAACCATATTATTACAGACCATACTATTACGGCGGTCCGGTATATTACAGCGGTCCTACATATATAATCGACAACAGGACTACCTATACCCCCAACCGTAGAGTCAACGGAGGCGGATGGGACAGGAACCTGAGCCGCAGTACCACCGGACGCGTGGCAATGTCAGGTTCAAGCAGTGACCGTTCCGTAAGCCGCTCCACATCAAACTCCGTGGCTTCCAGATCTGTCAATTCAAGTTCTGAACGCAGTGTCGCTTCATCATCAAGCCGCAGTGTTGGGGCTTCATCATCAAGCCGCAGTGTAGGGGCTTCATCATCAAGCCGCAGCGTATCGGGTTCTTCATCGAGCCGCAGCGTTTCGGGTTCCTCATCGAGCCGCAGCGTTTCAGGTTCCTCATCGAGCCGCAGCGTTTCGGGTTCCTCATCGAGCCGCAGCGTTTCGGGTTCTTCATCGAGCCGCAGCGTATCGGGCTCATCGACAAGCCGCAGCGTAACGCAGTCCGGCAACACATCATCATCGGCTGTCAGGAGTGTAGCTCCCGCCAATACAAGCCGATCCAGTTCATCCAGTTCGTCCAGGTCGGTAAGCAGCAGTTCTGCTTCCAGGTCAACTCAGTCCGGTACTACTTATGACCGTCCCAGCAGCACAAGCACTAGCCGCAGCGTAAGCAGCCCGAGCAGCAGCTCCAGCAGGAGTGTAAGCAGTTCCAGCAGCAGCTCCAGCCGCAGTGTAAGCAGTTCCAGCAGCAGCTCCAGCCGCAGTGTAAGCAGTTCCAGCAGCAGCTCCAGCCGCAGTGTAAGCAGTTCCAGCAGCAGCTCAAGCAGGAGTGTAAGCAGCCCCAGCAGCAGCTCCAGCCGCAGTGTAAGCAGCCCGAGCAGCAGTTCCAGCCGTAGTTCAGGATCCAGCATCAGTTCAGGCAGTTCGGTTTCCCGCTCCAGTTCCGGAAGCAGTTCACGCGGAGCAGCCGGCAGCAGTTCACGCAGATAAAGGACAGAAACCGTTAAGAGTGTACTATATCCTGATAATTTGAAACCATTAAAAGATAAAGTTATGAAATCAAATAAGTTTATAATATCAATAGTTGCAGCCTCAGTGGCTTTGGCAGCAGGAGCCCAGACCTCTTTCGATGCAGCCAAACTGTATGAGGAGGAACTTAACGGAACCGCCCGTTACGTAGGTATGGGTGGAGCTATGGGTGCTCTCGGCAGCGATCCTTCCGTAATCAGTCACAATCCGGCCGGAATAGGTACATACCGCAACAGCGATATAAACATGTCCCTATCATTTTTCGGTTCTTCGGTAAATACCGATCCCTTGGTTACAGTTTCTAATCAGGGTTTTGCCAACGGAAGGTCATATTACTCAAATAACGATAAAAACAAGTCGGAACTCAATATGGCATTTGATAACTTCTCGGCTATTTTCTCCGGATATGAATCAGGTGATATCTATGCCAATTTCGGCTTTTCATATCGCAAGCTCCAGAACATGGATCGTACTCTGGATTATGTGGATGCATTTAAGGATGCCGATGGTTATGAGGTTTGGCGTGAATACAAAGATCATCAGCGCAATATAGTCAATTCATTTGACTTCAACATATCATGCAACCTGTCAGATAAGGTTTATTTCGGATTGACCACCGGTATCATCTCAGCCAGAACCAATTCAGACGGTTATTTCTATGATTATTATGGCGAGGGTATGCATCCTGATTATCCGCAAGGGCTTGATTATACTGCCGTTGACAAGATGAATAAGTCTGACGGTCCGGGCTGGAACATGGCGTTCGGCGTGATTGTACGTCCGATACCGGCATTAAGGTTTGGCGCTTCGTTCAAGACTCCCACTTATTACCGCCAGACTCTGGAGTACAGTGATTATCTGTATGCATTTGAAGGGACTGATTTCAAGGATGAGAACGGAAATGTGGAAGCTTTCAATAATGCTGTGGATTACAAGTTCTCATCGCCTTGGACTATTGACTTGAGTGCCGGACTTACTTTTGGACATACGGCAATTGGCGCTGAATTTGAGAAGCACTTTACACAACGTTCCGCACTCTCAATAGGTAACAACAAGATGGCGGGTCAGGGTGCAGTCGATTTTCAGGACTATTCATCACTCAAGCTCGGTATTGAGCAGAATATCAGCAATCTGTCCCTGCGTGCCGGATACAATTACATAGAGCCTATGTTTAAAGACAATGCTTTCCCGTTCCTGGACGATTCGGAATTCAATGCAGGAAAACCCGGAGAGGTAGGACGTTCAGATTTCCAGATTGACCGTTTAGGAAAGACACGTTATTTTACCGCCGGTCTGGGTTATTGCTCAGCACCTGACAGGGACGGCACTCAGTTCTATGTGGATATGGCATATGTCCATGGCCTGAGAAACAGTACCGTAAACGTGAATGAATATGTTGAGGATGTCGATGTAAACTACAACTACAAGACAGACAAGGTGCTGCTTACAATAGGATGGAATTTCTGATATATTTGAGATAATTATATGAGGCGGATTCCGGCTGGTCTTGGTGACCGGCCGGAATCATTTTTTTTCAGAACTTACCCAGGATGCGGTCCATCACCCAGTTGGTGGGAGTGGCGCTTATTCCGTCGCAGGTGCAGACTGACTTGCCGTTAAGATGATCCACAACAGCCTGAACCAGAGGGAACTGTACATGCTCGGGATTGGGTATGTCAAACTCGTGGCGTCCGGTACTGTCATGCAGTGCTATAGGCTGGAATGTGAATATCGAGAAGCAGATCATACCCTTGTCTCCGATAAGCTCAATACGGTCTTCCTTGGCAGATTCATCGGCCACGAAGCACCAGGAGCCGGAGCCTACCAGACCGTTCTCAAATTTGAAGCATGCGCTTACCGTATCTTCGGCCTGATACAATCCGGCGCGGTTGCTGCAAAGTCCGTATGCATCAATGATACATCCGCAGAGTTCCTGGACCATGTCTATCTGGTGTGGAGCCAGGTCATAGAAATAACCGCCTCCCGATATGTCCGGAATAACGCGCCATGGGAGGTTGGTGCTGTTGTAATCCAACTCTTTGGGCGGTTGGGCGAAACGTATCTGTACGTTAATCAGTTTGCCAATCTCCGGTATCAACTCCTTTACTTTAAGGAAGTAGGGCAGATAGCGTCTGTAGTACGCCACAAAACAGGGGACTCCGGTATCGCGCGATACACGGTTTATGCGCATGCACTCCTCATAGCTTTGTGCCATCGGTTTCTCAATATATACCGGCTTGCCGGCTTTCATTGCCATTATGGCGTATGTGGCATGAGATGATGGCGGAGTGGCTATATAAACAGCGTCAACATCCGGATCCTCAATCAGATCCATTGCATCAGTGTACCATTTGCGGATGCCATGTCTCTGTGCATACGAACTGACCTTTGCCTTGTCACGGCTCATCACAGCCTCAATGGCAGAGCCTTCGGCCTTGGCAAAAGCCGGACCGCTCTTATGCTCGGTTACCTGCCCGCATCCAATGAATCCCCATCTAATCATATTATCAGAAAAGAAGCAGTCTGTCAATCATAAAAAGTCCAACTCAGACCGAACTTGACCATACCGGGATTGGCCGGATAACCGGGGACAATGAATGAGTCACGGTTGTTCATCAGTCCGTCATTGGCATGGTAATACATAATATAGAAACGTACTCCGCGAAGTGAACAGTTTACATAACCTGTCACCAGTGGATAGCCTCCTACTTCCTGTGTGAATCCTTCATTCTGAATATGGAAATCACCTACGGCAGGACAGTAACCTGGAGCTTTATATCGGGTAAAGTAGAGTGCATTTGCACCAACCTCCATATGGAGCCTCCTGTAATATACAAACTTGAAATAGATGTCGGAGAACACGTTAAGGGTCGGAAGAGGTATTATCTTCCTGTTACCGGAAAGCTGGTATGTTACGTTGTTGTCCCAATGCAGCGGTCCCAGACTGAAATTCTGCTGCAGGGAGGCGCTCAAAACCTGGATCGATCCACTGTACTGGTCGGCGGTTATTGAATATGAAGGCTGTGATATACCATCGGCATTCACATACGCTCCTGCATCGTTCTTAAGATAGGCGTAATTGGCAATATTCTCCACATCAAGCTGCAGTCTTGTGCCTGTCATCTCCAGGTCAATGAAACCTCCGAACCTGGTACGGAACTCTTTGTCGAATTCCTTGTTCCACCAAGCAAAAGTGGAGTGATGATTGGCGTAGAAGAAAGGTACTTCGGATGCGGACATCTGTGCATAAGCGCCTATGACAGTCTCCTTGCCAAACAGCAGATAGTTGAGCTCCATATCACCTGAAAGTGTGAAATCACCCAGATTAGCTCCCAGAAGAACGCTCTCTATGCCGGCTCTGAAAGTGAGATTCTCACCCTGTGCCTTCTCAATCTGACCACCAATAATGAAATTACCTTCATTGTACCGGCGCATGTATTCGCCAGATCCGGTCAGGGTGTCTGGCATGGCAAAACTGTTGAATTCATATCTGGCAAAAGCCGAAACACCTGCTAAAGCCCACTTTGTGGCACCCTCAATCAGTGACATTGACACCGTGTTGGATACATAAAAGTTCTTCATCGTGTCTACTGAGTCGTTCTTGAGGAATGAACGGGAATAGTAGCCGTTAGGAATCTGATAGAACAGGTAGCGTCTCTTAAGTACTCCAGTCTCAAGAGTATGGGCCAGTTTGGCATATTCCACACTGCGGCTGAATGTATATACGGTATCTCCGATACTGTCCGTGCGATATTTCGTGGCACTGATTGTAAGTTCCTGATTAACCAGAGCCTGAGTGCGTTTCAGGTTGTTCCAGTTATCATAGATGCGGAACGGTATATCTTCGGGCGAATAACTCTTGCGTCCCTCGGCCATTGCTTCGGGGTTGGTTATGTAGCGTTTGTCCTGGATACCTCCGTTTTCGGCTATCTTCATCTCATCCTTGTTGGTGGTTACATACAGGTGATATTTGTCGCCACGGTAATATGTGTAGAGTCTGGCATCGAACAATGATGTGGACTGGTTGTTGTATCGTCCACGTCCAAGCAGGTAATCCAAGTCAAACCCGATACCGACCTTCTTGTGGAAATTGGCTGCGAAATAGCCTTTAATATGCTCTTCGCCGGTACGCCGGTTGCCTCCCTTGTAATAATCAAGACTGAGATGTGGCGTTTTTGTATCGGTAAAACGGAACTGGTCCGGGTTCTTGATCCAGAAGTCGTATGGCGCATCAAAAACAAAATCCTCGGGAGTCTCACGCTCAAACCAGAGACGTGACAGGCGAGGTGATCCCATGTTGCCAAGATGGCTGTAGGTGCCGTGCATACCTTCTGTAAGATGTACGTTATGGAAAGAGTGGTGAAGTGTGTCGGGCTCTATGATATCAGGAAGACCGGTTTCCGTATTAATGGTCCACTGGTAATAGTCCTGCGATACGGTACGCTCAATTACCGTAGAGTCCTTGTCCGGATCCATATTCATGAAACCGTCCATGGTCTCACCGTTAAACCCGTCCTGGTTCTGTGATAGGGTGCTTTGTGCCTGTGCGGGATTGCATAGAACCAGCATGGCTGCCAATACTGACAACCCGGAGAGAAACGGATTATTTCTTAAAACCAATGACATTCAGGATATCAGTCTTAGTATGTATTCGGATATCTTGACCAGAAGCGATATTCCGCATGCAACATAGAACGGAGTGGTTGACAAAGCACCGCTCATCTGAAGTATAAACAATACCGTAGTTACTGCTGCTCCGGCCAGAAACAGCGTGTTTAGCGCATAACGGGTTCTCTCAAGTCCTTTAGAACCGGATCTGTTACGTGAACGTTTCAGGCGGACCTTGCCTGTAATGTCATATCTGGCGCGTTTCTCTATATCCGACAGCACCGTATAGGCTTGGACTATACGGTCATGGTCCGGGGTGTTTTCGGGGGTTTCGGATATGAGCTTTTCATAGGCGGACCTGATCTCTTCATCCGATGCCGTTCTGTCAACTCCCAGAATCGTGTATAACTCTTTGTTTGATGACATTTGGTCAGATATTGCCGGCTACGGTGTCAGAAGCCTTGAGAAAGAGCAGGTTCTTGAGATCGATGGTGCCAATGCGGAATTTACCTGTGCTCCGCAGGAACTTGGTGCCCCTCCGGTTGTAAGCTTCTTTATCGGTAATCCAGTCCTCGGCAGTGAATATCTTGCCACCGCCTTCACGGCCTTCCTCATATCGGTATTTGATATCGGTTATCTTCAGAGTGAATTCCCTGTCCTTTACGGCAACCGAGAAATTATATGACACTTTTGTCTCATCGACAACCAGAGGCTTGTTCTTGAATACGATAGTCTGGTCAACATGGAAGATAAACCTGCGTGAGTCGGCATCCTCATTAAGGATGCGGGCAGCCTGTGCATAAGGAGGTGCAAAACGTCCTTTTGCCCAGTTCAACAGTATGACGTAGCATTTATCTGCGTCCATGCCATCCGGAATCCTGAAAGTTTCTGTAAAATAGACACGGCCGTTCTCATCCTCCGGAACCGCTCCCTTTCCGTATTTGGGATCCAGCTCATTCACTCCTCTGGCAAAAGACAGAACAGTCATGAACAGGGCGACTATAGTAAATAAATACTTTTTCATGTTCATTTTATACCTTATTTTATAATCCTGCACAAATATAGTTCTTTTTGACGATAATCCCGAAACGTAAGTACCCATTCTTGAGAAGAGCTTCTTAAAATAACGGATAATTGTGCCTAGAGACTATTATGGAGCCATTTTTTTGATTAATTACCCTTTATGTTGTTTTTTTTGTCTTTTTTTTAAAAAAAAAAGGTGTAATCTTTGCAACTAATGGAATAAGTGTTATTTTTGCGTCAGTATGGATTTTATAATCAATCATTTCAATAACAAACAACTATGGAGAAAATTTTGAAAGAGGCTGCTGAGCTTTACGCAGCATTTGCAAAGGACGCTTGCGCACAGGTAGAGAAAGGTAACAAGGCTGCTGGCACACGTGCCCGCAAGGCTTCTTTGGAGCTCGAGAAACTGATGAAGGAATTCCGTAAGGCTTCACTCGCAGCTGCAAAGTAATTATTTCCAGAACAAAAAGAAGAGGGTGACTAAAAAGTAGTCATCCTCTTTTTTTGTTTGACCAAAGACATCTTAGTTTTGTGGCCTGAATATAAAAAATAATGGCTATTCTTTTGAATATCAAAGGAATAGCCATTGTTGTTTGG